>Ga0213829_1000586_pt1 | contig 32994 bp, 30 predicted proteins | sample MC6MC0896MG_FD_180665 | JGI IMG/M metagenome (GOLD analysis project Ga0213829, IMG submission 180665) | Enriched soil aggregate microbial communities from Iowa State University, Ames, United States - MC6-MC0896-MG | ecosystem: Environmental > Terrestrial > Soil > Unclassified | place: USA: Iowa...
CCTTAATTGTCTTAATTGGAGTAAGTTTTTCTGCTTTAATCGGGATTATTTTCGGTATCCTCCCGGCTAACAAAGCATCGAAGCTTAGCCCAATTGATGCTTTAAGGTACGAATAAAGTGAAACTTAAATCAGTGGGTTTTTTCATCCCCCACTTATTCTTGTCAGTTCCTTCAAAGTCTTGAAGGAAGGTCTTACTGCCCGTTAATGCGGGATAAAACCAAATCAGGGTCAGTCCCTCACCGCTTTTTCGCGAAGAGGAACTGACCCTTTATCTTACACAGTGCCAAGTGTAACGCCAAGTTTAGTTAAATATTGTCGATAGGCAATGCTCATTCTGTCACATTTCAATGAAAGTTCCACTTGCAAATCAAGTGGTAAGTCCTCTGGTTTCTGATTTTCGACGATAGGCTTGTCCTGAGCGAAAATCATATCCTGAAACTCTACGATTTCCTGATCAGTTGTACCGGTTTCATAGTTAAATGACAAAATTCCATAGGCAATGGACTTGCATTCTGCAATAGGCAGGATGGTGAGTAAAATGGTCATCTTGTTCTCAGTATCCGGATCTCTTTTTGTGAACCGAACGGTTAATGGTCGTACTACTTCATACGTATAAAAAACATCTTTGGATTGTCCGCTTCCGTCAGGGTCTGGCTGAAAAATGGCGATTTCATCTGAAAAAATCCGATCTTCTTCCATATGAACATCGTAATCCCCAATGACAGGATGATCCTGTACCCCAAGAAACCCTTCATGTATAAAGGAAAGATGGCTTACATCCAGGAAGTTCTCAACGATTCTAGGAGGATTAGCATTCACTTCCTGTGGTCCCCATAAGACATTACGGAAATTATCATCTGTATATTCAGGATAAGAAAAGAATTTGGGATTATTGTTGTTGAGATTAATCCACACAAATCCATATGCTTCTTTGCATGTATATTTAATAGCTTTAGCTTTTAATGGAATGGCTCTTCCTTCAGGGAGCTGCGGGATTTTTGTACATGTACCGGCAGAATTATATTCCCATCCGTGGTAGGGACATACGAGATTCCCATCTTTCACGCAGCCTAGGGATAGAGCAGCACCTCGGTGAATACATAGGTCCTTAAAAGCGTGGATACCTTCTTCATTGCGGAAGAGAACGACCCTCTCGCCCAATATCGTTACCTGTAATGGCTCTTCTTTTACATCCTCTCTTTTACAAGCAACGACCCAATCACTGCGTAACACGTTATCTTCCAAAAGCATGTTTACCATCCCTTCATTGATGAATTCTTTTTATTACCTATATTTTATGAAGCTATTTTAACAAAGTCAACCCAAAACACGAACATTACTTAAAAATAATATAAAAATATACGTAATTTACTGTTTACAACTTCTAAATTGTTATTTATAATTCAATTAAAGTTTTTAATACATCAGTAGTAAAAACTCCACAAATCATTTCAAAAACAATTGCTTCTACATCTATGTTTTACTGTGATTTCAACATGATTGAAATGCTATTATCCCAAATATCTTTATTCTTTTATTGTTTATTGATTTCAAATTAATTTAAAGTAGAGGAGAATAATTAAGTGGACCAAAAAGAGCAAAACACGAACATTGTAGTAGGCATCAATGAAAAAATTAGTTGGGGAAGAGCTTTTTTGCTTGGTATGCAGCATGTACTGGCGATGGATTTGTATATCGCACCAATCATTATTGCTGGTTTACTTTCATTAGATTCAATGAATACGACATTTTTCATTCAAATGTGTTTTTTGGCAGCAGGACTAGCTACACTCATCCAAACCATTGGCGGCTTGCGGTTGCCAGTCGTTCAAGGCCCTTCCTATGTCCCTATCGGTGCGTTGGCAGCAATAGGAGGCAAACTTGGATTAGGTGCTGTTTTCGGCAGCCTACTACCTGGGGCCTTAATTATTGCTCTCCTTGGGTATCCGTTAAAATGGTTTGCTAAAGCTGTACAAAAAATAATCCCGCCGCTTGTCGGAGGAACCGTCATTGTCATTGTAGGGATCTCATTAATGCCAAATGCATTTAATAGTATTTACCACGCATCTGGAAATGTAGGACACAATGTATTGATTGCATTTGTTTCTGCAGCGGTTTTAATTATTTGTATTCTTCTTGGACGTAAGGCAAAGGGGTATGGTACATTTTTCCGCTTAGTTTCGGTTATCCTAGCCATCATCGCCGGCACGATTACTGCATCACTATTTGGAACCGTTGATTTCTCCTCTGTAAAACAAGCATCTTGGATTTCATTTCCGAGCTTTTTCCCATTCGGAAAACCAGTATTTAATTTACAAGCGATTTTAACAATGGTATTTATTTATTTGGTTATTTTAATTGAAACAACTGGGACTTGGTTCGTGGTATCAACCGTTACTGACAGTGAGTTAGATGAAAAACGATTAAACCGTGCATCTGTCGGCGAAGGAATTGGCTGTTTCGTAGGATCTCTTTTCGGTGGTACACCTATGACAGGGTATTCTTCTAACGCTGGAATTATTGCGATTACTGGTGTTGCAAGCAGAATGGCCATTATTGCTGCCGGAATTATTTTAGTGGGATTAGGGCTAATCCCTAAATTATCTGCGATCATTACATGTGTTCCCGAACCGGTGATTAATGGGATCTTTGGTGTCGTTTGCGTGGCAATTGTCATGAACGGTTTAAAAGTCATTCAGCATGTTGTTATCGATGACCGCAATATGATGGTAATCGGAGTTCCGATCTTACTTACAGTAGGTACTATGGTTCTACCGAAGGAAATCTTAAACAGCGTACCTGATTTTGCAAACTATATCTTATCTTCCGGAACAGCTGTTGGGGCGATCGCTACGGTCATACTTAATCTAATCATCCCACATGAACGAGAAAAAACAGTTCCGTCAGGGAAAGAATCATTAACATAGTCAGATAAACTCAAAACAATAGGAAGGTTTAGTCATGAAGACTAAACCTTCCTATCTATTTATGTTAATAGTTGTACATTAGCGCAGCTCTAGCTGCTCCCCCACAAATAGCCCCAAAAAGAGGCCAGAATGCACGTCACATACATAAAAGCTCCGTATATATAAAAATGGGGACTTTTCCCGCCCTTTTTTAGTTGAAGCAACTCATAATTAAAGGTTGAGAAGGTTGTAAACGAGGCCAGAAAACCGACCGAGAGGAAATTAATTTGATCCTCTGAAAAAAGTTTTGCCCCATAAATGAATCCTAACGCCATAGAACCTATGACATTAATAATAAATGTAGCAGTTGGAATCGAAAGGATTGTCCATTTTGAGAAAAGATTACTAAGCATGTAGCGAAAAATGGCTCCGAAAAACCCGCCTGCCCCGATAATCAGAAGTAATTTAACCATAGGCTTAAACTATCCTTTCTCGATTTTCACTGCAAGAGAATGTCCTAGGTGAACAAAAAAATAACCGCCTATTATCGTAAGTAACGTGTAAATGGCGCTTGTTTGAAGCCCCCAATTTTTAAAAAGCTCCAACACTTTAACACTAAAAGTAGAAAAGGTTGTAAAGGAACCTAAAAAGCCTGTTGCAAATCCGATTCTTAACAAAGGAGAAAAACGCTCAGAATTCAACGATAAGAAAAAGCCAATCATAAAACATCCTGATAGATTAACAATTAAGATCCCAGAGGAAGGGGGTAGAAAGGTGCGAGAAAGCAAATAATCTAAAAAATACCGCACGATTGTCCCTATCGTTCCTCCCAAGCCAACAACGAAATATACCATTTTTATCACTTCTTTTTTATACAAATATATTCCCAATCGGTAAAGAAATGCTTAATGGTATAAAAAATTCCATTTTTGAAAGTGGCTTATTAATCTCGGTCAATATTGAACCATTCTTCTTCCCATTCATCTTCTTCCCATTCACTGCACCATTTATAATTTCTTTTTGCAAAGGTCAATATGTAGTTCTTTAACATACTATGGCGAACGAGTTTTTGCTCCTCTGTTAAAGCTCCAGCCCAAGCATACGTTTCTATCAAATCCTGATAATCGGTATAAATACGATGGTAAATTTGATCAAGGCGCTTTTTTTGTGCTTCTGTATACTGCATATCCTTTGTACAGTTAAGATCGTCTTCCAAACTTTCTGGTTCAAGTTCTGATTCAACTATTTTTTCCTCTTTTTTCTCTTTTAACTGTCCTTTTGTATCAGATTTATTTTCTTTTTTAGGTCTATTATTTTTTACATTATCGGGCTTTGCCTTTCCATCATTCACTTCTACTTCCTTATTCATGTTTGTAATAGTAGTTTCGGCAAAGGAAGGTGTTCCATAAGTCAAATAGCATATGAAAAAAAATAGGATAAACACAAATTTTTTTATCATCTATCTTCTCCTTAATACAAATATGTAAAGTTGCATATCAGAAATGACATGCAACTTTTAGATAATCTTTTAATCATCGAAATGATCATCATCGCCCTCATGTGACCCTTCTTGTTCAACCTCCAGCACCTGGCCTGTCTTGGAATCAATTTCTACCTCGTACATGGAGCCGGAGCTTTTAATGATGACCTCGTAATATTGCCGCCCATCATCCTCTTCTAGCTTTACCATGACAACTTCCCCTTTTACTTTACCCAAAGCAATTTCTTTTGCTTGTTTTTCTGAGATTGGGGTATTTTGCGTAAGCAATAAATGACCTGCCTTGGCGTGCCCGCCCTGAAAATAGGTACCATAACCTAGTGGAATTATAAGGGTCAGCAATAAAATTAGCTTTTTCAAACTCTAACACTCCTTTTTATTTTCTTAGCCGAAAGGAAGGTATAACCCTGCTTTCAGACATAAGTGCAACTATGCCTCTGTCTTCGCCTAACAGCTCGCTAATCGGCAAGTTTTTTTTAGCTAATAGGAAAGTATAAATTTTTCAAATCTATACTTTCCTAACGCAAAAGTGCAACTACGCCTCTGTCTTCGCCCTTAGGGGCTCGTCAATCGGCGAGTTTTCTTTAGCTTGTGCAAGAGTAAATATCTTATTCATTTAGTTACATTTTTTTCAAGAGTGGAAATGTTGAATTGCCAAAATAGGATTTGTCCAAAAAGTTACGGCAAAACTGGGACAACGCCGTTACACTCCACACATAGAAAGCTATTAATACAGTAACATGATTTTTCAGCTGAAGGAGAGAGGGTAATGGGATAAGCAGATTTTTCAATCCAAAAAAAATAAAAGAATGGTATCAGGTTAGGAGGTTATATCATACTCAAAAAGTGGAAGAGGGATATATGAATTGGGGATTAGGCATTGAGGTTCCGTTTTTTTCAAGTTCAAAATTTTCTATTGAAAATAATTCAATCGCAATCACTGGTTCACAAATCACACATGATCATTCATGGCCCATAAAGTATTCTATCGTAAAAATAAGCAAACTGGGGACTTCGATAAAATACTTTGACAGTGTCATTTTTTATGGAGACCAATTCGATCGCGAATTCCAGCACATCTTTCATCTCCCAAATGGTACAGATTATCAATTGCTCATATTCAATTATTATCAATATCATTCCATTGGAAGATTTCGGATGATCCAAAACAACAATTAGACTAGGCAACCGTCCTATTTTATGGAATAAATTGATTTGCCCACGACCTTAGGACAACTTTTGCATACCTTAAAATTATCTAACAAGGAGTGGATCGCGAAATGTTTAGTTTAACTAGTGCTGAAATAAGTCATTTTCTATTAGCGATGGGATGCTTACTTGCAACGGCTCATTTATTGGGCTATATGGCAGAACGAATATACATTCCACGCGTCATCGGGGAAGTTGCAGCGGGCTTAGTTCTTGGTCCTACCTTACTAGGGCACTTTTTTCCGGATGCGTTTAAATGGCTGTTTCTTGGATTTGCTACAGAGGACAAGTTATTCGGGCTGCTATACCAATTTGGCTTGTTAATGCTGATGTTTTGCTCAGGGCTAAAATTTCAAACTAGATTTAATAAGGATGATATCAAAATTACCTCTGCTTTAGTGGTAGGTGCAACCATTCCGGCCTTTATTGTTGGCTGGTTTGCCGCTGATATATTTAATATTGCCCCCTATTTAGGAACGGCTAATAATCCTTTAGCAATGAAAATAGTAATCGCGATTTCAATTGCTATTACCTCTATACCCGTTATTTCCAAAATATTTAATGATCTTGGAATTATGCATACTAGGTTTGCAAAAATTGTAATCGCGTGCGCAGGCTTCCACGATATTCTGCTTTGGGTCGCTCTTGGTTTTGCCACAGCCCTTGCCAGCAATGGCGATGTTTTTACTGTGGGCACAGCCCTGAAAAGTGTAGGTATATCGTTGGGATTTATTATCGGAACCTTTGTCCTAGGGTATTTTCTTTTTAAACGGTTAACCATCATCAGACAAAACCTTTTATTTAGGTCATCTAACCTTGGGTATTTCTTGTTTATCATGTTTATGCTTGCATCTCTTGCCGGCAACCTTCACGTAGAAACGATTTTTGGAGCGCTGCTTGCTGGAATTATTGCGAAAGTGGCTTTGCCAAAAGCAATATCGGAGCGACTGGATCAAGGGGTTAGTAATATTTCATTCTCTTGGTTTATACCGATTTTTTTTGCAACAGTAGGCTTACAATTAGACCTTGTCAAACATTTTAACCCCCTCTTCTTCCTTGCCTACTTCTTGTTTGCAACCTTAACTCAAACATTGGCCGTTTTTATCACATCACGAACCATCAAACAAGATCGTTTAACCAGTTTTAACTTAGGGGTGGCGATCAATGACCGCGGCGGCCCCGGAATTGTCCTTTCTTCTGTTGCCTACGCCGCAGGAATTATTAATCAGGAATTTTTCGCGATCCTTGTCATGTTAGCGCTTATTACTTCCTGGATTCCAGGGACTTGGCTTCGGATTGTGGTCAAAAAGAAATGGAGACTTATGCCCGGGGATGAAAATATTACTCCACAGCCAAGAGATGACGGAAAAATTAAATCTATTAATCGATCTATATAGAAGAGGCTCAGTCCCCAACTCGTTAAAGCCACTGAGGACTGACCCCTTACCCTTAATTCATCACCCATTTATCCTTCAGGAATAGAATCCTACCCACAATAAACAGAAGGATCATGCAGACTAGGTTGCTTGCGATGGTGACTAGGATGTGTTCGTAATCGATGATGCCGAATATCAGTTCTTTTAGAATGCTGAAAAGATTTAATATTGGAACAGCAAAATGCTGAAAGGATAATTCGTTAATTCCGATACTTGAGAGGATCATCGTCGGGAACATGGCTAACATCATCACCGGTGTACTGTAGCTTTGTGATTCTTTTACGGTCTTGCCAATAATACTTGTGAGCATGAGAAGTGAAGCAGTAAACATGGCATAAATGATAGAGACCAACACAGCTAACGCAATAATAACAACAACATTGTCACCGAAAGATACAGCCTTTTTTAGATTTTCTGTCAGTAAGTTAATCTCTAAAGCGACGACCAGTAAGGTGATAATCCCCGTAACTGACCCAACCGTAGCAATTGTCAGCCATTTCGAGAACAGCAAGGTTGAACGCTTTACCGGTGTCATTAATAATGCTTCCATCGTCTTCTTCTCTTTTTCTCCGGCAAATAAATCAGAAGCAGCTGGACCTGAACCAACCCCAATAGCTATGGCTAGAATTAACGGAATTAGCATCGCGATTAAGTTGGCATTCGGATTTTGGTCCGACATTTCCTTTTGTTCAATTGTAATGGGTTCAACTAGGTTTGGATCCGTTCCTTTTGCTTGCATCCGCTCTGAAATAATTGATTTCTCGTAAACACCCAGCACATTTTGTACAATGCTGTTCAAATTAGACGATTTCTGACTGAAGGAGTCACCAATAATCGTGACTGTCGCCTTTTCCCCGTTTTTGATATTACTACTGAAATTAGGATCCAGGATTAGTGCAGCCTGGACTTTCCCATCCTGCAGCGTTTTTGCCGGATTCGCCGAGTGAACGAGTTCAATATTTTTATAACTAGTAAATATTCCTGCAAGTTCCCGGTCAAACGATTCGTTCACGGCAAGCTTATAGCTTTCCCCTTCGCCATCAGAGATCATTTTTTCATAAAAAAAAGTTAATCCGGTCATCATGATTACCGGTAATAGCACGGTCAGCAATAACGTCCGACGATCACGGAAGCAGTCTTTTATTTCTTTTAAATAGATTTTAAGAAGCATAGTGTTCGTTCCCCCTTACAAGCTTACTCATGAAAATATAGTTCAAATCACGGCTGCCCTCTGACTTGTACAGTGACTCAAGATTGCCGTGATAAACAAGCTCACCTTTATGCATCATAGCGACAGAATCGCAAAGCAGCGATACTTCCTCCATAATATGGCTTGAAAAAATAATCGTTTTTCCATCACGCTTTAGCTGATGCACAAGCTGGCGGAACACATTGGAGGATGTAATATCTAACCCGGTTGTCGGTTCATCAAAGAGAATAATCTCTGGATTATGAATCAGTGTTCTCGCAATCGCAACCTTTTGACGCATTCCTTTAGAGAAGCCGCCCACTTTCCGGTTCAAATAATCGCGCATACCGAACATCCTTGACAGGTCATCAATACGCACCTTCGTTTCATGCTTACTCAATCCATATAGTGCTGCAAAGTATTCTAAGTTTTCTCTGGCGGTCAAGCGATCATATAGCCCCGTTTCTCCGCCAAACAATACCCCGATTCTTTTTTTCACTTCATTTGCATTCTTGATCGTGTCAAAGCCTGCAACCGTTACCGCCCCCTCTGTCGGCGTAAGAAGTGTGGCAACCGTTCTTAGTAACGTCGTTTTGCCAGCACCGTTCTCCCCAAGCAGACCGACCACCTGCCCTTCTTTTACGGAAAAAGAGACATGCTTCAATGCCGTGACGAATTTCTTTTTATCTTGAAACTTCTTCGTTACCTCATGGATTTCAATCATTTCATTCCACCCCATCTGTTTTGTTTCTTGATGTCATCATACAAATAAGCTGAAAGGAAATCTGTACTTATGTCGCGAATCGTCCATTTCCTGTCGCGAAAATGCCAAATTCCACTTTAATAATGGTAAAATAAAGAAGATTCTATTAAAGGAAATTCTGAATGGTAAAAGGTGTGGCGGATTATGATGAAGGTTGGTCTTGTCGATGATCGATTCATTGATTTAGATAAATTAAATGCGATTGTCGCAGGAATACCAGAGTTAGAGATTGTTTTCTCGACGACTTCTGCAGATGAAGCGTATGAGCATATAAAGAAGGAATCAATTGATCTATTAATTGCTGATATTGAAATGCCGAGTTTATCAGGTTACGAGCTGGCAGACATTATTCATTCACACGCCCTTAGTATTTCAGTTATCTTTGTGACGGCCAACAGCGGCTATGCCGTTCATGCCTTTGAATTGAATGTCCATGACTACATTATGAAGCCTTATCCGAAGGACCGTTTAATCAAATCGATTGAACGCTTGAAGGAGAAGACAAAGTCGGCTGAGATTGCCGGCAGGCTTTATTTAAAACAAAAAAACGATATCTATATCATTCAGAAGAAGGATATTATTTTTATTGAAAGATCCGGCCGCTCTTCTACGATATATACAAAGTCCGAAGCAATAAAAACCTATCAGACTCTTAACGAATTAGAGGGTGAATTAAGGGAACGGGATTTTATCCGCTCGCACCGATCGTTCATTATCAATATCCACTATGTAAAAAACTTTTCCTTGTATGCAAAGAATTCCTATATCGTGACGTTTGAAGGAATTGAGGAACAAGCGATGATTACAAAGGAAAAAGTAGATTTTTTACAAGAAAATTATTTTTAAAGGCAGGAAATGAACTTGAAGTCGATAATTTTATATTGGTTGGCGTTAGCTGTACTGGGCACGGTACATCTTCATATGCTTACACTAATGCTGCCATGGAACATTCCTTTTTATTTAACTTGTATATTCGTAACCATGATTATCTATTATTTTTATAAAAAAAGCATCATTCATATATCTATTTTAGGCGTAAAATGGAACTCCATACTATTTTGCATACAGCTGCTGCTCTTAGTGATTTATACGGCCTTTAAGCCATCGTGGGTGTATCTTGTGCTGTTAATCCTTTTTATCGGAATTGAATACATTAGGCTTTCCGGTGCACAGAAGTTGGCTGCATTAACCCAAGAGAATCATCTTTTTAAGGAACAAACAGCCCATTTTAATGAAACATTTCGCGTTGTTCGCAGTGAACGGCATGATTTTCTCAAGCATGTTTCCGCTATCCACTTTATGCTTGAAACCGGAAAACATGGTAAGGCAAAAGCGTATCTGGATGAGTTAGTCGACGGCTATGAAGAAACGAATCTTTCCATTAAAGGGGAACGGGGAATCGTTGCTGGGAGCTTGCATCAAATGTATCGGCGTGCCAAAACAGCAGGAATTGCGGTTGTCTATGACTTCGACCTGCCGCTATCGACATTAACACTCCCTGATACCGTCATGGTGAAACTGCTTGGAAATCTGTTATCGAATAGCATCGATGCTTGTGAAGACTGGCAAAGGGAACATAAGCAACAGTCTGTGATCACTCTGCAATTTTATAAACGAAGCGGTTTGTATTTGCTCATTTGTAAAAATAACAGCCTGGCCATCCCCACTGCAATATTAGATGGATTGTTCCAGACTTACGGAAAAACAACTAAAGCGAACGGTCATGAGGGGCTTGGGACGAAGATCATTAAGGATATCGTAAATGACCACCACGGCTTTTTAGACTTTGTCTTTAAAGACCAGGAGTTCACCGTCAAAATAAAATTTCCAGCTATACAATAAGAAAAGCGAAAGCGCCTGTATAGCGACGTCTACTAGCTGCTGGGCTCTAGAACTGGACAATACTCAAAGTCGAAATTTATCCTTTTTAATCTTTGAACAGGAAAAATCCCATCTGCTCGAGTAGATGGGATTTTTCCTTTAGTACGGTCTATTTCTCAATAGCATGTTTACCATTTATTTCGTTTGCAGGGTTTTTACCGGCACTGATGAAAGTTTAATCGATAATGGAAAGGCTAACAGCAGTAAACAAATAATAAAGCCAATTACTCCACCCCAGCCGAAATTTGACCAAAAAAAACCGCCGGCAGTACCTGCCGTGCTCGATCCAAAATAATAAAAAAATAAATAAAGCGAAGAAGCTTGCGCTTTCGCAGTTTGTGCTCTTCGCCCTACCCAGCTTGAAGCAATCGAATGGGAGCCAAAAAAGCCAAAGGTAAAAATTGCGATACCGATTATCTTTAACACCAAAGGCTCTACAAGTGTCAATGCTGCTCCAGTAACCATAATGACCAGGCCAATCCATAAGACCTTCCGGCGGCCGAGTGTGTCAGAAAGCCTCCCCATCCATGTTGAACTAAAGGTGCCAGTTAAATAAACAATGAAAATCCAGCCGACTATTGTCTGGCTCAATTGATACGGAGGTGCCATCAATTCAAAGCCAATATAGTTATACAACGTGACAAAGCTTCCCATTAAGATAAAAGCAATAGAAAATAAACATAATAATGCCGGATCTTTAAAATGACCCACCAGTGATTTGACCAACGTATTTAGTTTCAATGGCTTTGGTGTAAAATATCTGGAACTCGGTAAATAAAACCAAAACCACAGGCTAAGCACGAGGCTAATCACCCCAATACTACCCATGGCAACCCGCCAAGAAAAAAAGTCCGTAACAGAGCCGGTAATAATTCTTCCTGCCATACCGCCAATGGAGTTCCCACTAATATAAATCCCCATGGCAACACCAAGACTTTTTGGGTCGACTTCTTCACTTAAATAGGCCATAGCGATGGCCGGCAGTCCTGCAAGAACGATCCCTTGCAGGATACGAAAGCTGATTAACGACCCAAATGTGGGACTGAAGGCAGTAAAGATGACAATAAGGGAGGAAAGGATTAAGGAAGCAGCCATGATCGGTTTCCTTCCCCACGCTTCAGATAAAGAACTGGTAAAAAGCATTGCCACAGCAAGTGCAAACGTCGTTACTGACAACGTCAGACTCCCCGCTGCCGCTGAGACATGAAACTCTTTTGTGAAAATCGGCATTAACGGCTGGACATCATAAAGAATAGAAAAAGTTATAAATCCCCCTGCAAAGAGGGCGAAATTAGCTTTACGAAAGGCTGTAGTACCTTGTTGCAGCTTACTCAACAAAAAGACCTTCTTTCTACTTTTCTGCACTTTTCAACAGTACTCCTTAAATGTGAAAAATTCAAATAGATAATCACAGGGACGACAGATCTCCTATCCAAAGCTATTTACTTCTAACTGTAAACGTTGTTTCAGCAACTGCATCATAGCCGCTGCCATTGAAATAAACAAGTTTATATGTTCCGCCTTCTTTATTTCTCTTTTTTTAAAACAATACATAATATTTATTGAGGCAATGTTCAGCCGTGGTTGTAACTTTGTATTATTTCAACGGGATGGGCGCTTAAACGGATTTTTGTTAGAGTCATTCCCTGCTGCCTCTATCATTCTAATAATTAATCAGAATTTTTATAAAAGTCGATAAAATACCTTGACAGTTTGATTATGCTTCGTTATTATTTATTCCTATAAAACATATCGGGATTATCAAATTAACATCGATGATAAACTAACAGGTTACTAGGAGGGAAATCGTGCTTACCTTATTCGTAAAGACAGAAAATCAAAAGACATGGTTACAAAAATTGCGTGAGAAAGAAGAAAAATTTAAAAGTAAATCGGCGGAAATTGATGAATTGGCCATTTTTCCGGAAGAAAATATTCAGGAGTTAGTGGAGATGGGCTATTCAGCTATTACTCTTCCTGCTGCTTATGGCGGAGAAGGATTAAAAGTCTATGATATGGTGCTCCTTCAAGAAACACTAGCAAGTTTTGATGGAGCCACCGCACTTTCGATTGGCTGGAATCTCGGGGTGATCGGCGAGCTCTTTGAAACAAAGCTTTGGGATCAGGAGAAATTAGATTTTTTTGCAAAAGAAATTCTTAACGGCGCCTTAGTGAATCGGGCCGTAAGTGAAGCACAAACAGGAAGTCCAACTAGAGGCGGACGGCCAGGAACAACTGCGGTTAAGAAAAATGGTGCTTGGGTGCTGACAGGACGGAAAACATTTACCACCATGTCTCCAGTATTAACTTATTTTCTAACATCTGCCTGGATTGAAGAAAAGCAAAAGGTGGGCTTTTTTCTCCTGCATAAAGATTTAGACGGACTAACCATTGATGAGACATGGGATGTCATTGCCATGAGGGGCACAGGAAGCCACGATCTTGTTCTCAATAATGTAATCGTCGATGATTCCAATCTTGTTGAACTCCCCTCCATGCCTAGTGGCAGTAAAATAAACGGCTGGATCCTGCACATTCCTGCCTGTTATCTTGGCATCGCCCAAGCGGCACGCGATTACGCTGTCCATTTTGCCAATCACCATGCTCCCAATAGTTTAAACGGACCGATCAGCCAATTACCTAATGTTCAACAGCTGTTAGGGGAAATTGATTTAGAATTAATTAGAGCTAGACATCTTACCTATAGTGTTGCAGCGGCATATGATGACGTATCGCTTAGAGAATACCTCGAAAATGAACTTGGAGTTGTTAAGCATACGGTTACAAATTCGGCGATTACCATTGTTGATAAAGCAATGAGGATCGTTGGGGCCAAAAGTCTTGGGCGCAGTAATCCCCTCCAACGCTACTACCGCGATGTAAGGGCAGGTTTGCACAATCCTCCAATGGATGATATGACGATAAAAAAATTAGCACTTTCAGCCATTGATCAGGAGAAAATAAGAAAAGCGTGACCTTCCTTTGCGCGGTGTTTGGACTCCTCGAAAAAGCTAACGCTTTTTCTTCGTGCGATGCCTATGCTGCCGAAGCCTTCCTTGTGGAGCGATTCGATGCTAACTTATCGTAGGGAGAAGAGCGAAGTTGTCTCGCCGCTGGTTCTCCCCAAAAAGGCTATGCTTTTCCTTCGTGTAAGCTATCGCTTCCGAAGATTATTCTAAGACAATTCACAAAGTCGAAATTCTGTTATTTAGAGTAGGAATTTCACCCATTCCTACTCCCTAAAACTATGAAATTTTTATAGTTTTAAATCCAACTATTTTGATAAGAAAACTTAAAATAATAATAATTATTATTAAAAAGGAGATTGGTATGATGAGAAATAAAAAGGTTTTAAAGGTAATCGTAACAGCTTTATCGTTATTCATTCTGTTAGCAGGATGCGGCATCAGTTCCACGTCTGGTGAATCATCAGACGCAAAAAATAAATCTTCAAAGGTAAGAAAGGTAAAGATCGCCTATGACCAAGCTTCAAAACCCATCTCCTATATCGATGATAAAGGAAATCCAACTGGATATGATGTAGAAATGATGAAATTGGTCGATAAATTACTTCCCGAATACGAATTTGAATTCGTTGGAACATCAAGTGATGACTTATTACTGGGGGTTGAACAAGGGAAATATCAGGCAGGCGTGAAAAATGCCTTCTGGACACAGGAAAGGACAGAGAAATTTATCTTTCCAAAAGAATTCCTCGGGCTGAGCAGCGCAGGTCTTGTCTTAAAGAAGAAAAATGAAAACATAAAATCGCTGGCAGATTTCGCTTCCGCGGGCTTAACCTTAGCACCAATTGCTGCTAACAACGCGCAATATACCATTATTGACGAATATAATAAGGCCAATCCGGATAATAAAGTCAAATTGAAAGCTGGAGATTCCTTTACAGTGGACGTTGTTCAATGGGTAAACGAAGGAAGGGTTGACGGCGGTGTCATGATTGAAGGTCCATTTCAAAAGCAGGTCATTGCTGATGACGGTCCTTATCATAATCTAAAAAATGAGGTTGTTTACAATGAATTCGCCGTCATCAAAACTTGGCCATTATTTAACAAAAAAGAAAAGGAATTTGCCGCTGCTTTTGACAAAGCCATCAAAAAGCTGAAAGAAGAAAAGAAACCGAACGAATTAAGCAAAAAGTTCTATGGCAGAGATTTGTTCGAGGTATTGGATACTGTCAAAAGATAGGTATTATTTTCATAGTGAAAAAACGCCTTAAATCTTGAGGTTACATCTTTATGAAAGGCTGTAACCTCAATTCCCTATAAAAAGACAATTAATCTATGAAAATGCAGCTGGAGGAGAATTATGGAGAAATACTTTGATGCCAAATATATCTGGGAGTCATTCCCGCTGTTAATCCCCTATATAAAAGTGACATTTCTAGTTGCCGGTCTATCCGTCCTGTTTGGAACACTCTTAGGTTTCATTTTAGCTGCAATGAAATTAGGAAACAGTAAGATTGCTCAGAAAATCGCCAATGGGTATACGACAGCATTAAGATGTACACCCTCGATTGTTCTGCTCTTCCTTGTTTACTATGGAATTCCGAAAATCGCCGAAAATTTCGGCTTAAATCTTAGCGACGTTGATAAAATCGTCTTTATTGTCATTACCTTTTCCCTGCAATTTGCCGCTGCAATGTCTGAAGTGATCCGCTCAGCTTATCAATCGATTGATCGAGGACAATTTGAGGCTGCCGTTAGTGTAGGGTTAAGTAATACACAAGCATACAGGAGAATTATCTTTCCACAGGCGTTTGTCGTTGCCTTACCAAACTTCGGCAACAGTTTACTTGAGTTGATAAAAGAGGGCTCTTTAGCATATACAATCGGATTAATTGATGTAATGGGGAAAGCAAGCCTGATTATCGATGGCCGTTTTAATGCTCATGCCTTTGAAACATATCTTGCCTTATCGATTATCTATTGGGTAATTTCCATAGCGATTGAGCAATTTTTCTTAAAGCTAGAAAAAGGCTTTAGTAAAGGAAAACAAGTCATAAAACCAACATAAAGGGGGTGACAGAGTGTCCGATAATATAAATTATCAGTTTTTAGTAAAGACATTTTTTACCGCATTATCAGGAGTACCCACCGCACTCATTATAACAATTGTTGCCTTACTAATTGCCCTTCCGCTAGGGTTCCTACTTGCCTTAACAAGAATCAACCGAATTCCCTTGCTCCATCGTTTTGCACAGGTTTATGTATCTTTTGTAAGAGGAACACCTGTCATTGTGCAAATTTTTATGATCTATAGCAGTGTCCCCCTGGTACTTACTTCGATCTTTAATAAGTTGCAGATTGAAACGAATGTTTATGATATCAATCCGATTTGGTACGCCTTCATTGTTTTCTCATTGAATACAACAGCTATCTTAATTGAGGTGTTTCGTTCAGCGATTAGCACGGTTAGTAAGGGTCAGCTAGAAGCCGCTTATTCAGTTGGACTAACCAATATGCAGGCATTTAGGAGAATTATTATCCCTCAGACATTGGTTGTCGCCTTACCAAATATATGTACAGCAACCGTCAATCTGATTAAAGCTACCTCTTTGGGATATGCGATGTCCTTGCAGGAAATTACACTAAGAGCAAAAGTAGCAGCTAATGTCGGCTACAATTATGTTGAGGCGTACATCGATATCTTTCTGGTCTATTTGATTTTATGTAGTTTAGTAGAATATTTATTTAAATTATATGAAAAACGGTTACGGAAATATAAAGCAGCAAATGCCTAAGATTGAAACTGGAGGCAGAACGATGTTAGAAATTAAAAATATTCATAAATCGTTTGGAAAAAATGAGATTTTAAAAGGCGTGGATTTACGCATTGACAAGGGTGATGTGGTTGTCATCCTTGGACCAAGCGGTTCCGGTAAAACCACTTTACTCAGGTGTATTAACTTTCTGGAAAAAGCAGATCAAGGGCAGGCCATTTTTGGAACTGCGGATGTGAATCTGAAATCAGCCTCTAAGAAACAAATCCATGACATCAGACAGAAGGTGGCTTTTGTCTTTCAAAATTATAATCTGTTCAATAATAAAACAGCACTAGAAAATGTAACAGAAGGACTGATCATCGGCAGAAAGGTACCGAAACCTGAAGCAATTGAAATAGGCAAAAAGGCATTGGATAAAGTCGGTCTGTCAGAAAAATATCATGCCTATCCAGTTGAATTATCAGGCGGACAGCAGCAAAGGGTCGGGATTGCCAGAGCTGTTGCCTTAAATCCGGATATCATTTTGTTTGATGAACCAACCTCTGCCCTCGATCCGGAATTAGTCGGGGAAGTATTAACGGTGATGAAAAATATCGCCAAAGAAGGAACCACCATGTTAGTCGTCACCCACGAAATGTCGTTTGCGAAGGATGTAGCCAACCGTGTGGTCTTTATGGATGGCGGTGTCATTGTTGAAGAAGGATCCCCTAAGGAGATTTTCACCAATCCAAAGGAAGAAAGAACCCAGCAATTCTTAAGGAGAGTTTTACCGGAGGATTATATCTTTTACATTTAGACGAAAGGGTCAGTCCCCCGCCGATTTAACGAAACGGGAACTGACCCTTAACTGCTTTATTTTTGATACTTGGATAACTTCGATGAAATGTTTCCTGCCTTTCTCTCTTGTGGTCTAGCTTTTAGATTGGAAGCCCATGTTATTCGGGACTCATACTTCTGGGAATATTCCTTTTTCACTAGGTTCTGTAACCGATCCTTATTTTTCTCAAGCGATTCCTCTAGAGTCTGCATGCGGCGGGCAGGAAATGGCAATCCTGCTAGAATTGTCGTTATAGTCGGGTCGGATTCGGAAATATAGGTTCCTTCAAACAATTCCAGCGGTTCCCCCACCTTTTCAAAAACTGCTGGGACATTAATTAATTTAGCCATTTTCTCTGGTCCTTCATAGATTAAACCTGCACGAATGACTCCTGCTGCTTCAACAGGACAAAATATTGAGTTTGCCCAGGATTGCTGTATTTTACTTGCTACGTCTGAGGTTGTCTTTGCGTCCGTTATCGCAGCTGAAGATATAATCGTTACCCCTCTTGTTCCCAGTATATTCATCAGATCGGTTTCATCAAAGTTTCCGTAAAAAGAACTCTTTTTCGTTACCTGCAGCACATGATTAATTGCTTCCATGACCTGATGATTAGAAGAAAGGTAGATTTGATGTTTACTGGATTGCGGGTTTAATTTCCGCATTTGATCATTGTCAACAAGGAACACGGATGATAGCGAGTCAATTTTGGAAATCTCCTCGATGCACTCAGCAGCATTGATTCGGTTACCTGCTAACACGTTTCGATCAGGGACAACTGCAATCGCACCAATGTTGACTCCAGGCAGCTGATCCAATAACAGGTCAATTAATAGCGGGCTCATCCCAGAGCCAGTACCTCCGTCAGTGGAAAAGGCCACTAATAAATGCCTGATGTTCTTAAAAGACTTCTGTACAAAGTCAATCATTTCTCGATAGTTTTCATTAACAGCTCTTAATCCGATGGACCGATCTTGCCCGGCACCATTATACCCGGGAACAAAATACTTCTTCTCAACTCTCGTGTTCACTAAGCCATCACGCTGGTTCGTGTTGATAAGCGCTGTTTGAAAGCCCATGGATGATGCAATTTCCGCAATATTCCCACCTGCTTGACCGACTCCCAGGATTCCAATCGATTTCACCATATCCCCTCCCTTTCTTTCTAAAATAATACTCACATTTTATAAAATTAGACTTTTTCATTTTAAAATGTATGAAAATCGTTGGAGGATAAATAACGAACAGTTTCTTATAATGTTCCTGGTACTATAAATAAAAAAATGGTGTCAGGAACCAAAAAAATAGGACTGTTACCGCTTAAATAGCTATTCCAAAAAGAATGAATGTTCTTTAAGTTTTTATAATGGTCTTTCTTTTAGTAAACTAAGCTTAATAATAAAATAGTATCTCTCCAAAGGTTGGAGGAATATGAAGAAAACAGTCTGATGATGTTGTGCTGTTTTCTTCCTAAAAAGGAAGTGTACCTGATGTTGACAGGCTGTAAACACGCAGTGACCTTTAATCATGTCAATTATTCCGTTGATGGAATCCATATATTAAAAAATATTACAGAATCCTTTCCCGAAGGAGTTATCACCACTTTAGTCGGACCGTCAGGAGCAGGAAAGACGACCTTGCTCAAATTATGTAATGGTTTGCTGTCGCCCGATTCAGGAGAGATCTATATTAGAGACAAAATCATAACCAGCTATGAACCAGTGCAATTGCGCAGGCTTGTAGGGATCGCTCTTCAAAGTGCACCAATGATCAATGGGAGCGTAATGAAAAATCTAGCATTGCCATTAGAACTGCAAGGAAGGCAATTAGCCGAGATAGATGCAAAGAGTTTATTACAAGATGTGGGTTTAGAGGAGAAGTTTTTACATCGGTCCATCAAGGATTTGTCAGGTGGACAGCGCCAAAAAATATCGATTGCACGCACACTCGTTAACCATCCCCAGATCTTATTGCTTGATGAAATTACTTCTTCACTGGACCGTATTTCACAGCAGGAAATTGAAGAACTAATTGTAAAAATAAACCAAAAATATAAAACCACTATTATTTGGATTACACATAATTTACAGCAGGCACTGACTGTCGGAAACTATACTTGGGTCATGATGAATGGCGAAGTTATAGAAACCGGAAAAAGTGACTTACTTCTCTCACCTGTTAACGAGAAAGTGCAGCTTTTTGTAAAGGGGTATGTGGAATGAGTTATCTTCAATTGTCAATTGCCCTCATTTTCGTCATCCTTCCGATCATTTTATCCAAAACGCTTAACTTAGGGCTGGAAAAGGACACCATCATTGCAGTGATCCGTTCCATCATTCAATTACTGATCGTCGGCTATATTCTTAAATTTGTGTTTGATTCCGAAAATATGATGTATATTTTACTGATGGTGACAATTATGATTGCCGCGGCCACGCAAAATGCTCGAAAAAAAGGAACTTCTATTAAAGGCATCACCTGGAAAGTGACAGCAACATTAGTTGTGATTGAGGTGCTGACGCAAAGTATTTTACTTGGATTCAACATCACACCACCAACAGCGCAATACATAATTCCTATTAGCGGCATGGTGATTGGAAACGCAATGGTACTTTCAATTCTTTTCCTTAACAGATTCACATCTGAAGTAGAAACACATCAAGACGAGACGGAACTTATCCTATCACTCGGCGGAACACCAAAACAAGCCATACACACTCAGCTCATCACTGCAATAAAAGCGAGCATGATTCCAACCATCGAAAGCCAGAAAACAATCGGCCTCGTCCAGCTGCCGGGAATGATGAGCGGCCAAATCATTGCAGGAGCTGACCCGATGCAAGCAGTGCAATTCCAATTGCTTATCCTTTTTCTATTATTAACTACCGCATCCGTCACAAGCGCCATGCTCGGATATTTATCGTACCCAAGCTTGTTTAATCAGCGCATGCAGTTGTTGAGGGGAAAAAGAAAAAGAAGTTAAAACAAGGGTCATTCCCACCGTTCTTTCGAAACGGGAGAATGACCCTTTTCAGATTAGATTGCTTAAACTTCTCTCCATAAATTAGCAAATAAGCCTTCGTTTGTGTTTATTGATTAAAGGCGTTACTGCCGCCGACAATTGGCAATGTTATTTCACTGCGGGTTGGCGTTACTGTGATTTTTGTACCGGCCTTAGGACGAATCGTATAGTCGTAGTCACTGGCAATGAGAACAACGCCAATACGGTGACCTGCCTTAAATACGTAGTCTTTAGGCTGCATGTCCCATTCGAAGGTGTAGTCTCTGCCTGGAACAAGTGATTCTGAACGATCTTCTGCATGAAGATTTTGCGGATCGACCCAGCCTCGCGATACAATGACAGGGTTTGACGAACTACTGTAGTCAACCAGCAGTGCTGATAAGTTTGCAACAGGACGGTCAATGCTTGCTCGTATATTTACTTTAGGTGTACCACTTAATCGAACTTCCCCAGTTAATTCTGAGGTGACATAAGCTAATCGATTTGAAGAATTTATCTCAGGGTTTGCTATCAGTGTATTGGCCTTCTTCAATGGATCATCAATAATTGTTTGCGTATTATGTGGCTGATTTGGAACAGGATTCAGATGAAGCCCCCCTAAATCATTTCCAGTGCCTGTTAAATGAAGCCTTGTAGCTACTGAACCTGGTGCCGGCCAGTTGGCTTCCTTGCTCCAGGTTTTGTCCTCCCGCTGGATGTCGACAGCAGGCTCCTTCATAATACCGTTTTCAATTCCGTACAGATAATAATCAAACCATTTATTTTGGGTCTGAGGCCAGTTATTCCCTGAAGCACCTGAATGACCGCCCTGATGCAGCCACAATTTACGAGGGACATTGTTTTTTTCTAATGCTTCCCACCACTGTGCGAATTGTTTTGTCTTGACGTTCCAATCATTAAGCCCATGAACAACGAGAACACTAGCCTTCACCTTATTGGCATCCTTCACATAATCACGGCCTGCCCAGAACTCACTATAGTCACCAGTTTCACGGTCTTGAGCAGCTTTTAGCTCGGCAATGACATCTTTACAAACTTGAGGATTGTTTCGTGTTAACACAGCTTCAGCCATATTATCAGTGTCTTCACCTTGATAGCCGCCAGGAGCAATAACCGCTCCGTTGGCACGATAATAGTCGTACCAGCTGCTAATTGCGGCTACTGGGATAATCGTTTTCAATCCGTCCACCCCGGTAGCGGCAACCGCATTTGGCAAGGTCCCGTTGTAGGAAGCACCTGTCATTCCCACATTCCCTGTTGACCAATCAGCAGAAACTTCTTTTCCATCTACGGAAAATGCTTTAGCCCGGCCGTTCAACCAATCAATAACAGCTTTTGTACCAAGAATTTCCCGATCATCCCCTGTAGTCGGACACCCTTCCGATTTGCCTGTCCCAATACTCTCCGCAAGAATTACACCATATCCACGTGGGACATAGTAATTCCCTAAAGAGCCTAGATTGGCAGCTTGTCCTTCCGCAAGTGCAAATGGCTTTCCGCCACGTCCGTTCCCATTGCCTGGGTGCTTAACTGGAATTAAGTCAACATCAACATTAAAGACAGGAACATCTAGAATGCCTGAGCGATAAGGACTCATCTCATAAATTACAGGAACTTTAATCCCCTGCTCGGTTTTAGGACGGTATACTTTAATAGAGACCTTGTCACGCTTACCGTCTCTGTCGCTATCAATTTCTGTCTCAACAAACAAGCTTTCAATGATTGCGTCGTCGGTAGAGTAGATTGGTTTTGTCATCCCATTTTCAAGTTCAATTTTTGATGCGTCTGATGCTGTTTCCGGAATTAATCCATTCAGCGGGATCCCTTTCCACTCTAGTAAATTCCCCTTTTGGTTAGAGACATTTTGAGCTGTAGCTGTTTGATTTTGCTTAGTTTCTGCTTTTACTGTCCAAGTATCTACTCCAGCTACTAATGAAAGCGAAAGAACTGAACACAAACTAGCGGACAATATTTTTTTCCTCACTACTTTTCCCCCTTAGACATGGTTTTCGGCGGGTACCACCATTTCCTAGTATAAGAGTGAATTTTCAAAATTTTTGTTAAATTATGTCGAAGAAATAAAACAGGAGAAAAGTACTGCTTTTCAAAAAGAGAGTCATAAACAAAAAGTCCCGCTTTCAAATTTATTGAACAGCGGGACTTTTGCTAAGTTATGCCTTCTAATTAATAATTTCATCTAGTAATACTGGTTCTGACCCTCAGTTTATATCGATTTTTCAACATTGAATCTTAAAACCGTTTTCATCTTAGCGGTATCCGTCCTTCTGGGGTCGGATAAGTAGATTTCTCGATGGGTTTTTATAGTTCGAATATATCCTTGCTCCTCGCAATATAACTGCATTTTAGCAAAGCTCTCAGGCTCATCGTCGTAGCTGCCTTTGTGCATCATTTGACAGCACAATCCATCAGTCATTTCACCAAGAACTGCTTTTTCAAGATATGGGTTTGGCTTTTTCTTTTTGGTTTGTGCTAGGAACTTTTCAAACAATTCATCTGTTAAAAAATCGGGTTGGCGAATCATAATCGTGTATTTGAAGTTATGCTTATCTTTTTCCGATAGTGATGGATCGATCAAATCCCAAATTCCCTCAAGAGGAAAAACTGTATATTCGTAGTAGCCTGGAGGGACATCCTTCGTTTTGTAGGACATTTTCACCGCATAACTCAGAGCGTATAACGCTTCAACAGCCTTTTCAAATTCCTCACTGTTTGGATCGCCAGTCCCGTTAATCATGATAAATTTCATCTTCGGTACATCAATTATTTCAGGCTTTGCTTTCGGCAAGTAAAAGCTTTTAAACGTTTTTTTATAATCAATTTTTTCAGTCATGGCTAAATTCTCCTTTCCTTTGTCTTTTTATCTATATTTTACGGGAGCTTTATTAGAAAAAGAAGAAAAAGAAGGTGAATCCCTAGAGAATTCCCTGCTATTTGCACATTATATCAATTTTTCACTTTCAAAAACTCTATGTGAAATTAATAGAATTTGAAGGAAGGCTAGCCCTAGACCAAGGCGCAAAACCTGAAATATCAGTCAAAAGTGCAACTAAAATTGTACTATAATTTGCTCCATATTTAGTGGCGGTTTTTGTAGTTAAAATTAAATGGCTCAGTTCATTGAACAGAGCCATTTCTTATATTTATTTTCATTTGCGTGTTTAACTAACTACCCATTAACATTACAATAAGAAAAAACAAATTCCGAAAAATTTATTAGGAACTTCCTGAGTTATGATTACGTTCATTTCCCCTTTTGAAATTCCCTGTTATCTTTGCCATTATTAATTGTAATGCCTTTTCATTTTCAGCAGCATTAATTTTTTTAAAAAATTGTTCAGCATCTTTCCCTTTTAAGATTTTCACTTGTTTCCCATAATAATCTAAAAAAACTGTATTATTCTTATTAACCCGATAACTAAAAGGGGCTTCGTCTAAACGATTTCTTTTATCGATATTGTCCATTGTACCCTCCTAAATATATATCTTCTTCCACTAAATTGACCGTTAGTTTAAGAACAATCCTTCACAATCTCTATATTTATTTTAACATGAATATTCTGAATTTCTTGTAAAAACAAGGAGAAACATATCAACATCCCTGTTTATTGGTCCATTTATGTATTGCAATTTGCATACGAAATTGTAGGTAGAATGTAAGCATACACCAGCTATTGTACCCCGACAAATTGGATTACAATTTACCATACAATTTTAGTAGACATTTGAATATAAATACTTCTATACCAACAAAAAAAGACCACCAAATTAGTATACAATTTGGCGGTCAATTTGAATTACATTTTGAATGTTTGCGATAGGTAACGAAACCGTTAGTAAAAGGAAATCAAGAACCATTATTTATATGATTTTTGCGTTAAGTTATTCTTATACTTTAATATATATATTGGCAAATATGCTGCTACTATCATCGGTATAATTAGCCTTATTGGGAATAGAATGATTAATATTAATACCGCTGCTATTGGCTTTTTCATTATTCCACTTGTGAGTGAAGTAGTTACAATTGCAACGGATGTTATTGGATCTATCGGAAATAACAATGCCATTCCATATCCTAAACTTGCTCCTGCGAAAATAACAGGAAATATATGTCCTCCACGCCAACCACTTGCTAAACAAAATTCGGTTATAAATAACTTTACAATAGCAGATATCAACAATAAATAAATCGACATATCTTTCCATTCTGCTGGTAATTCTGTTAGCTGATGCTCCCCTGAAAATAACATTGTAGGAAGAATAGTACCTATTAATCCTAATACTAATCCACCAATAACTGCTTTTATTATTTTATAATTTTCAAGTGGTTTAAATACCTTATGAAGAATTTTTCCAAAAAACTCATATAATAAGGCAAATAATACTCCTATAAGTATTAGTGGTATTATGGCTATAATTTCATTTTTACCTACTACTGCTGAACCAAAATCAACTAAAGAAATTTTTCTGTAATCGATTTTTGATAAAAATATAAATACACCAAAACCTGCAACAGTAGTTATTGAATATACAATTATTTTTATCAGCTTTATACGTCTTGAATCTTTTTTATCTTCAAAGAAGGTAGTAGCCCCAAATAGTGGTGCTCTAAAAATCATGCCAATGGTAGCCTCAATACTATACTCTGTTATTATTTCTCCATATTTATTTAAAACTGATTTTTTCTTAACTAGAGATTTAATAATGTCTCCTGCCCATGTAGAAAGACCTCCTATTATACCAACTAAAGCGGCCTCAGGACCAAGGCTGGCTCCAAAAGAAAGAACACATAGTGCAGTTAATGTACTCTTATGTACTGACCTATAATCAACTCTTTTAGTTTCCTTGAATTCTGCTAATACATCCTCCATTTTACGCGGGTAATTACCAAAGTACTTTTGACATAAACCTACCAAAACGCCTCCAACTAAACACAGTAATATGGTCCAATTTTTAACATTAAGTGTCTTTGGTAAGGTATCCCATAAAAAGTGAGTTGTAAAAGAAGTAACAGCTAAAAAACCCCATGTTAAAAAACCTACAATTCCTCCTATAAATATGCTAAATAGCACTAAAATACCTAACTTTGAAAATTTCATCCTTTTGTATTGATCCTCCTTATTCATTTGGAGTCGAAAGTGTTTTTTATGATTAAGAAATGTTCATTAGTGAGCAACAGTTTTTGTTCCGTTAGAATAACCCTTCGTAAAAAATCGATCCAACCCGCATTCCTTGGTTCGCAACCATAATAAACTCTTCGAAATAAACCTCAAGTTTTCACTTTTATCTCATTTTTCTCGCCTTTTTTTGCCTCGAAATTTTCAAAAAAATAATAGAAATTACCGAGAAAACATTTCCTATTCTACCGTAATAGTCTTTCCGATGGAACAGATTTGAATTAAGAATGAAGGAATGGGTTCCTCTCTCCTACTCACATTACCTTTATAGATCCCTTTATTTATCGAGCTTTTGTTTCGTTCTTTTTTATCATTCTACAGAAAAAAACCGAAGGTCTCAAGGGCTTATCTCCCGTTGATCTTCGGTTAGGAATTCGTGTAATTCGTCTCGTTTTGTCCCGCTTTTTACTCTTTGAATTTTTCGCCAGTTACTTTGCGAAAACTTTTTATTACGTACGAAACGTCTATTATGAAAGCGAATGTTTAAAGTTTGGCTACAATTTAATAATAAGGCTTGCTACTCACTCAACACGTCCAAAGTGTATGTAGCAACACATGGAATGTTGGTGGTTATATATATAATTATTTAGAATTGGTTAGTTATTTTTTGCAAAAAACACATGCAACGCAGGGTCTTCCACTATTTAAGGCTACACTTCAAAAAATTGCTGCCATTAATGCAATACTCTAGCGGCACTAGAAAAAGCAGACGGATTATAAGAAGCAATTTTCACAACATCACCTGTTTGCGGAGCATGTATATATTGCCCGTTTCCAATATAAATGCCGACATGATAGGCAGGGGAACCCCTGAATACTAAATCTCCTGGCTGTACTTGACTCGGAGAAATTCTTGTTCCAACATTTTGCTGGGCTGATGATACTCGTGGGAGACTAATGCCAACTGAATTTCTAAACACATATGAAGTGAATCCTGAGCAATCAAATCCGCTTGGTGTTGTCCCGCCCCAAACGTAAGGAACGCCCAAAAATTGTTTAGCATACGCAATGACCGCACTTGCCGAATTAGAACTTGGTGGATTAGCTACTCCTGCAGGTGGTGTTGAGTTTGGAACATTTTTTCCTGAAGTTTGCTGTTCTGACTGTTGTTGGGCTCTTTGGGCTTGTTGTTGCACCTGTTGTTGAGCCTGTTGTTGGGCTTGCTGTTGGGCTAGTTGAGCCTGCCGCTCTGCCTCTTGTTGAGCCAGCTGATCCTCTTGGTTTTGTAATTTGCTCTTCGCATCTGCTAATTCTTTTTCAACTGCTTGTTTATCTTCTTCAATCTTTTTTTGTTCAGCAGCTAATTCATCCTGGCTCTTTTTTAAATTGTCGAATTCATTTTGTAATTTATCCTCAGCTTCTTTTAACGCTTCTTGTTTGTCATTTAAACCGTTCAGCAAAGCAGTGTCACTTTCCATAATTTGCGAAATCGCACTAAAACGATTTAAAAACTCAGAAAAGTTTTCAGACGAAAGCAAAAGTTCAGCGTATGTAGCAATGGACTGTTTTCCCTCTGACTGAATGCTTTTTAGTCGTTCAGAATAGACCTTTTTGTGAGTATCTAAGGACTTTTTAGCTTTTTCAATTTCGGCCTCTGTTTCTTCAATTTTTCCTTGTTGTGTTTTAATTTGATCGTTTAGATTTTGACTATTCTCTATTGCTAAGGTGATTCGGTTGTCTAATTGTTGAATCTTTGTTTCAAAGTCATTGATTTGTCCTTTTGTCGAATCGATTTGTCCTTTTGTCACTGGTGAATCTACTGGACTTGCAAAAGTAGGTGTTGCTTGAATCATAGTAGCGAGGACGGCAGCCGATAAAGTATATTTTAATGATTTTTTTATCATTACAGATCTCCTTTTATTCCCTATCAATATTTCAGATTCTTAATATATTACTAGTTTATATTCCAAATGTCCTAAAAACAATGATACTGTCGGTATTGTAATATAATTGTAATTTTATGTAGAAAAATCTGTAAACTCCTGCTGCAGGTGTAACGGATTTCAGATGATGGAAATAGAAAAACCCGAATATCTTTTTTATTCGGGTTTTGGATGGAGTTATCGCAACCAATGGTGAAGAATTATAAATAAAATCACTTGGTAGAAAAACTTCCCTTAATTCCAAACTTGGAAAAATTGTTATTTATATTAGTACTCGAAATCGCCTACATTTGTAATATTTAAGCCCTTCCACTTTTAACAGAACTAAAATGATAAAGATTAGGTTATCACGCAGCTGCATTTACATTTTTCATTGCATCACGGTCATTTTTGTATTTAAAGCTTACCACAAAAATAACTGCGAGAATGATTGTATACGCTGCAAAAACTAACCAGATATTTTGCCAGTCTTTCACTCCATCAACTGTGAAATAATCCACTATTTTTCCACTAATAACAGCACCTAAATAGGTACCGATTCCGTTGACCATTGTCATGAATAAGCCTTGTGCGCTCGCACGAATTCGATGATCCACTTCTTTTTCTACAAACATAGATCCGGAAATATTAAAGAAGTCAAATGCCGCACCGTACACAATCATTGATAATAGCAATAGGAAGAACCCGCCGCTAGATGGATTTCCATAAGCGAAGAAAACAAAGCGTAATGTCCATGCCACCATACTCAGCAGCATTACCTTCTTAATCCCAAGTTTCCGTAAGAAAAATGGAATGGCAAGAATAAAGAATACTTCTGAAATTTGTCCCATAGATAATAAAATCGCTGGATATTTAACAACAAGACTATCTTTATAGTTAGGGTTTAAAGCAAAGTCATGTAAGAATGGGTCGCCAAATGTAATGTTTATCTGCAGGGCAGCACCTAACAGCATAGCAAAAACAAAAAATATCGCCATTCTCTTTTGTTTAAATAATACGAAAGCATCTAGTCCTAAAAGACTTACTAACGACTTGTCCTTTTTGACATTTGATGTTGGACAGTCAGGTAATAGTAATGAATACAGCGCAAGTAAGATCGAAGCTCCAGCAGCAATGTATAGCTGGATGTTGCTTAACTCCAGTTTCCCAAGACTAATTGTCCACATGGCAAGAATAAAACTAATTGTTCCAAAAACACGAACAGATGGGAAATTTTTCGTTACATCGAGTCCTTCTTTTTCCAGGCTCGAATATGAAATAGTATTAGATAAAGCAATCGTCGGCATGTAAACCATTGAGTTAAAAAGCATCACCCAAAACATGAGGTCAGGGTCTGAAATCCGTGCGGCTGTAAATAAGGCAATCGCACCAAGGAAATGGCAAATTCCATATAATCTATTTGCCTTTATCCAACGATCTGCAATAATACCAACTAGACTTGGCATAAGAAGTGAAGCAAGCCCTGTTGAGCTATAAACGAGTCCAACTTGCATACCAGTAAAATGTAAATGATTGATCATATACGAGCCAAGAGTAACAAGCCAACATCCCCAAATGAAAAATTGAAGAAACATCATAATTTTAAGTCGTGATTTAACAGTCATTTCTTCCTCCAAATGAGCTTCGGTGCTGAAGCAAAATTTTTTATGGGCGTTAAAAATAAAACTGAATATTCAATTAATTGTTTTTATTCTGACTTTAAAACTGTTGATAAGGATATTCTATAACAACTTACTATTAAACTATGACGGCCTTTTCGAAACCAAATCCGACAGCGTGCTGCAAAAGTTTCTGCATATATATGTCGTCTGGAGAGGGAGTATTTTGTAAACGCCCCTTTACCCCATAACGTCTAAACTTAATAAGTTTTAATCTCACCCTGCCGGTTTTTTCATCAATTGTCTGCGCAATTCCACTGATGACGGCTTCCGCGTCAACCTCGCCAGGCAGGCACACAATTCGTAATTCCTCTAATTTATTACAATCTGAAAGATATTGAAGATTCTTCTTAACGATAGAATTAGTAGTGCCCGCAGTTAGTTTTTTGTAAATTTGTTCATCCCAAGCCTTCACATCCAGCATGACCCCATTGCAAAGCTGCATCAATTCGGGAAAGCGGCTGAAATCTGTCGTACCATTGCTGTCAATTAAGCATGTAAGTCCATTTTCATTAGCTATGGCAAACAGTTCCTTCAAAAAATTAGGGTAAAGGGTACATTCACCTCCCGATACAGTAATCCCTCGTATAAATGGAATATTCTTTTGAATCTCCTGAAAGACCTCTTCTGGACTCATATTTCTCACACGCGGTGAGGCAAAAGTCGGACAGACTTTAATACATTGGTCGCAGAGCGTACATATTTCAGGGTCCCACTTTACACGGCTGTCAACGATCGTCAATGCACCCGAAGGACAGCCGCTTACACAAATGCCACAGTGATTGCATACAGCTTGAGTTTCAGGATTATGGCAATAGGCACAGGATACGTTGCATCCTTGCAAAAATATGGAAGTACGATTACCCGGCCCATCTACAAGGCTTAAGGGGATTATTTTGTTTACAGGAGCCCTGGTCATACTCCCCTCACCTTTCTATTTTCAAGGCGGTTATGATCGTAATTTGGGGCACCAAGATGTGTAGTACCTTGCAGAACTACCTGCTCATTTCGGTATTTTTCCATCTCGCTGCGTTTTACTAAATAACCGGTAATACGCACCAAATCGCTATTCTCCTCATAAAAACTAATGTATTTTGCACCTAATGAAAATGCTCCTTTTACAATATCAAGAATAGCACCAGGATTATTTCGACCAGTAGTTTCAAATGGGAAAATATCTCCACAGCCAGTCGTAATGTGCCTATGGAATCGTGCGCTATGACGCAAATGTTCGTATACATTCTCCAGTTCATCACCTACAGGGATCCGCACACCTGAAGTGATTCCTAGATCGTAATCCATACCAACCTGTGCATGAAGCATTAAACGACCATTAGATATTTTAGAATACTCGGCAGGGAACTGTGCGGCAAAATCTGATATAATAGTCATTATTGCATCAGCAAGATTGTCAGCCTCGACATCGTGTCCATATCGTTTGCCGTTATCCCCCATCAGAAGATTTACACACTCAGCCAGACCGGTAATTCCTAACATACCAATAAAATTGGCCGGATGGATTAAACCTTCCTTAACAAGGAAAGAAGTCTCAAAGAACCCAGATTTTTCAACCAAAAAACTCACACGTTGATTCATGTAATTTCCCAATTCCAACAGACAATCTGGAAGCAGCTGATTTAAGAATTGATCTATACTTGTGGCAACCTTTGCAAGTCCAGGCAAAGTTATACGGGAAAGCGTATAGGCACCACCGCCAATTGGAAGAATATTGTAACAGCTGGAAATACCGTAATCAGATGAATAGGTTTCCTTATGCACCTTATGATTGCATATGGCAGGATTGGCGCAGAATAAGCTGGTGTAAATTCCTAGTTCTGCATAGTCATCAGGAGTAATATCCGGATCATATTTCAGCGTAAAGTTAGGAACTGCATTCTGCAAATCCTTTTCTAACTCCAGTATTAGCTTCCCGGCCCGAGTTGGCTCCGGACCAATATTAGCATGACAGAAAGAATCGGTTATAGTGCGATCTAGGAAATTTAAAAATAAACGAAGCTTTTTCTTTGCCTCCTCATCACTAACACCTTCCAAAAATGGTTCAATGAGCTTATCAATGTTGCCGAGATAAACCGGGAATCCCGTAATAGACGGAACATGCCTATAAAGAATCATTAAGGAGTTCAACAATTCATCCAAATCCTCGGGCGGACTAATCCGTAAAAACTCGCTGCCATTTTTAATAAACTTCTCATAATCAGGCATAATATAGCGCGGGCGATAAGGCGCATGCCCCTCATACAGATCATCTATTGCCTTAATATCAAAATAATATCTGGCTTTCTCTGGAATACTCATAATGGACAGAGTATCTTCTGCAGCATGTGCAAGTGACATTACCTTTTGCTCGTACGTTAGTTTTCTTGATGTAACAATTTCTAAAACGTTAGTCATACTTCACACTCCCTCTTTTACTTTGACTGAATTAATGACTTATCTTTTTATCAATCAATTCTAAAAGTTGGTCGTATTGTCTTTCGGATATGATGATTTTCCTTCCATCTATTGTAACTAACCCGTTGTCTGAAAGCTTTCTGATAGATCGGTTAACTGTTTTTGTACTGAAACCCGTTTCCTCTGCAATCTGTTGTCTTTTGATTTGCAAAATGCATGTTTTGTTTTTTGCATGCTTTCTATAATATTGTGTCATGTAAAGCATTAGGCGGTCGAATCCGTCAAGAAACAAATACGTATGATTGTTTTTTGTCTCTTCCAGAGTACGGCTCATAAGAGTGCGTACTCGTAAAAACAACGCTTCCGAATCATTCCGTATCCAGTTTAAGAAGCTGTTCATCGGCATGACGATAAATTTACAGTCCGTGACAGTCACTAAAGTTACTCTGTAATAAGAGATTCCTGCAAATCCCTCCATTTCACCGAACAACTCTGGTGCCTGGAACTCGGTAAAAACATAGACATCACCGGAAATTTGCTCTTCCGTTGCTCTTACGCGCCCCTCAACTAACACCCAAATTGCATTGCAGGGTTCGTTTGCCGATACAAATTTTGTATTCGCTTTCAACTCAACAATACGACAGGAACGACTAGATATGGGGATGTGTTTAAACAATTGCTTTAAATAAGCCTTTTGAGGCTTTGGCGCCATATCAATTGCTGCTATCAAATCCTCCATACTATATCTCCTCCTTTAATCAAATTATATCTCGAGAATTATACACCCAAAAGGACACCTGTCCTCTATTTTTATTTATTATATATATGTTCAGAAATTGTTCATACTTTCACTAAGTTCAAGGGTCGATCACCCTTTCGTCTGTTTATGGAGGTTTATGTTTAAGAAGGTTTATTTCAATTAATCTAGAATATATTCCTACACAAATAGTGAAAAGATTTTATTACAAAGGAAATTTATTGGAGGAAGAGTTTATCAATGAAAGTAGTCTATCAAACTGACGTACAAGTCCGACCGCAGCGCTCGCTTTGGAAACAGCGTATCTTTCTCCTACTATGGACGAGCAGACTTCTGTGGTCCTTCGGTTTTCTTGCAGGTGTTCACCCAAAAAAAGCCTAGCCACATTTTTAAAAAGCTTACTTAGAGTTACTGTAGTTTTTTTCCTATTTTTTGCACAAACTATTTATTAATAATTACCTTAAAGGAGTTTCGATGATGGGATCCCAAGCTATTATTGCCTTAACTATTTTTTTGATCACTTATGCAATTATCATTTCTGAAAAAATCCATCGAACGATTGTTGCAATGATCGGTGGTTTATTAATGGTTGCTTTTGGAGTTCTTGATCAGAATGAAGCC
>Ga0213829_1000589_pt1 | contig 32856 bp, 32 predicted proteins | sample MC6MC0896MG_FD_180665 | JGI IMG/M metagenome (GOLD analysis project Ga0213829, IMG submission 180665) | Enriched soil aggregate microbial communities from Iowa State University, Ames, United States - MC6-MC0896-MG | ecosystem: Environmental > Terrestrial > Soil > Unclassified | place: USA: Iowa...
GTACGTCGTCCAGCTTGAACGGCTTGATGATGGCAGTGACTAGCTTCATGAAAACTCTCTCCCGAATTGGTGGACTTGCCCCAGGAAAACAAACCCGACTCAAGTCTAAGCGCAGTGCCTGGCTTTGTAACGCATCGTCGGCCTTACCTGCCCGTCCGACGCCAGCTAACCGCTCCTTGCAAAACTCCCCGTTTCGCTCGGCGCACTGCATTCGTCACAGCGACTGCATCAGTGCATGGGTCACTACCCACTAAGCAGAAAGCTTGCCATCTCCACAAAAACCCATGAATTCAATGGCTTGATCGCAACCACCCGACCCTGTGCCAGAAGGGTCCGCCGAATACGCACAACAACAGTGCGATACCGTCCGTCCGCATGCGCGAAAAGCGTGCATCCCTGCAGTCGGGATTGACTATAGACACTGCGTGATACACTGCTCGCCATTGTTTCCAGGACATTTCCCATGCTCGCGCCCAAAGACTTCCTCGACGCCCTGAGCGGCACCGCCTCCCGCCTCTTCAGCGGCGACAACCCACTGCCGAAAAGCGAAATCGAAAGCCAGTTCAAGGCTTTGCTGCAGAGCGGCTTCAGCAAACTGGATCTGGTGAGTCGGGAAGAGTTCGATAGCCAGATGGTCGTACTGGCACGGACCCGGGCACGGCTGGAAAGCCTCGAAGCGAAAGTGGCCGAGCTGGAAGCCAAGCTCAACCCGCCCGCTGAGTAACCCCTGACTTGAAATGCAGCCCCCTGTAGGAGCTGGCTTGCCAGCGAAGGCGGCATAACTGCCAACAAAGATGTAGAAGCCGTCGAAGGCTCAGGCCGCGTCCTCGGACGATCTCCTGATCCTACGCCCCGCAACCATCTCAGCAACGTCCTACAAACATCACCACCGCCGTCCGATTGCGCCGCAAAGCCCAGGTTCCTAAGCTCACCCAATGCTGAATGTTCAGCACTGGGTTTGGCGACCTGGAACCAAGCTATGCACCGCAACCTAGTCTGAAATCGGGTATCTCTCCCTTTTCGATTATGGCGGCTGTGTGTGGGAGACCTTAGGGTCTGCCGGTATTCGCTTGGCCGGTTCGCCAACCCGCACGCAGCTGCCACCCTTATTGTTTGGCGACGATAAGTGGCAGTTATCTACCAAGCGAATTTGAGTACTGCACGATGGACGAAAACCACCTGGTCCCCCACATCTTCACCCGCCACAACCTCCACCTCCACGCCCTCCTCCTGCAAAACCAACCCTGGTTCAGCGCCCGCGACCTCGGCCGACTCCTGCGCCTCTTCCTCGACGAACGCACCCTCCGAAAACTCGACCCCGACCAACACCAAACCGCAAAAATACTCACCCACGGCCGCATCGAACATACCCTGCTGATCAGCGAATCCGGCGTCTACGCGCTGCTGGTCTATCACTACTGCCCCGAATACCGAGCCCTGCGCGAGTGGCTAACCCACGAAGTAGTCCCGGCCCTCAGAGACGCCCAGCAACCTGCCTCAACCGAACGCCCGATTTTGAGCCGGCTGAATTGGCCAGAGATGTCGCTGAGCCTGCTGCACTGGAACAACCACCCGTGGATTCGGTTGCAAGATGTGCCGCACCTGCTGCCGAATGAAGAACCGGCACAACACGCGGTCAATGTGCCGTGGTGGAAAAAAGCGTCGCGAGTATTCCAGTCGTTATAGACAAGCTAACCACGCTCGATATCGTCACTGCGCACTTCGTAGGTCGATTGCAGATTCAACCAAAAATCGGGCGTGGTATTGAAGTGAGTGGCCAGCTTCCTGGCAAGGTCCGGACTGACACCCGTGCTCTGCGCTACAAGTTTTGTCAGTTCAATCTCGAAATCAGGAAACTGGCTAGAAAGATCAGCCACCGTGGCGCCCAATGGCTCAAGAAACTCCTGCTCAAGGATTTCTCCGGGATGAATCGAGCGCATTCCATTAGTGTTCATGTTCCCTTCTCCGGGTGGCTTGATCTGCTGTGATCATAAGCAGCACCCTCGAGCACACAAGAGCGCCCCCGCCATTCAGGCATTGGCCTTCATACATTTCGGAACAGTCCTACAAAAACTGCCTCTCACACCTGATTTCGTAATCCCGTCTCCCCCGTTACCTTCTGTGGTCAGATCTAGCAGGAGGTGTGTATGAGCAAAAAAAAGCGAAAGGCAAAACTGCTACAAATTGCAGCGTTTCACGCCGAAGCGCTTCGACTGGCCGGAAATATATCGGCCAATCAACGCCGCTTTTTTGAAGTCGCCGCCGCGCACGGCAAAGAACTTGAGCCAATTGGCTTACTGGCCGGCAAAAGAAGGTAGTCGGACAGGTGCCACGCGCAATACCGAATCAGAAAAAAAAAGGCGTCCAACGGACGCCTTTTAGGTAATTTTGAGGAGTAGTCGCAGCAATTCTTTAGCTCCCAGCCTTGCGACCTTGGGTTCAGAATCCGATAGGCGAACCCATCGTCACTACTTCAGAGAAACCAGCTTTCTCTGCTGCCAAAAATGCGGGGGGGGGGGCCTTAGCTGGCGCCCAGTTCCGACGAATGCGCAGTTGCAGTCCTCAAAAACGATGATTCGTTAATGCCCACCTCTAGTCAATATTTCAAATGTAAATCCTCCTTGAAACACCCCATTTTGGAGCTCGCCAATCCATCACCCGGTGCCACTGACTGGCCAACAAGACGAAGGACAAATGGAGTTGAGTCCCGAAGCTTCAGGCGATGGTAGTCAGCCTTCCTTGGCGGCGTGTTGGGTCTGACAGAGCAATCCGAATGCTTTAAGGAAATGCCTTACATATAACGATCAGCATTTTTGGACAGAATCGGCGCTAAGACTCAGTGAAACAAATGTAGAATTATCGCTCCCACCAGAACCAAGACAATGCCTACCACCTGTATCATGCCAAGACGCTCTTTAAAGAAAAAATAACCCAATACCGCCGCTATCCCACCTGACAAAGTACTAATTACTGTCACTACCGACACGGAACCGATGATCGCGCCGAACGAAAACGCAGAGAACCCGCCCAAGTTCAATAAGCTGGCACTCGTCAAGGTACCTAAACTTTTCGCAGAAGGTAATTTCAGACCTGCATCCACTTTCAGCACCAGAAAGAACAAAAGAAATAGGCCAACCGCGTAGCCAAGCCACAACATGGTAATCGGTCCAAGTATGGGCAGGGTATATTTCCCCTGAATCCAGAAACTTGCACCATACAAAAGCGCAGCAAGCAGACCATACACTATTGAAGCTTTGTTTTGACGCTTGATAGCGCCATCGGCGTTGCTATGCGCACTGGTCAGAAGTACTCCAACAACGCACACGGCTATTCCAGCTAACTGTGTGAGAACAATAACGTCCCCACTGACCCACGCTAGCGCCGTGGTAAACACACCGTACGACGTTACAAGTGGCGCAACAATTGCTGCCTTACCTAATGCAAAAGCTTTTGATAAGGCCAACGCGCCGGCAACCGTTAACACAGCAGCGACCCCTCCCAGAATCCAGACTTCCGTTGGAGCCGAAAAAGACTTTACAAGATAGGCTGGATATAGGAGCAGAAGAGCACTCATCAAGATAAAGCCTAATGCCTGACCGAAAAACACGGCTCTTTTTACCCCGACAGCACGTGCGTTTAATCCTACAAGAAAGTCTGTTCCGCCCCAAAATAATGCAGCAACCAAGCCCATCAATATGTCCACAGCCACCGCCCTGATTATTGGATCCAATTTTATTTTTGTCGCAAAATAAACTGATTTCAACAAAAAAGTCAAACCTTGGATTTTTCAATACTCATATTTACTGCACTAGTAGACTTGGAGGATTGCTTCATCCAAATAGTCAATAATAATTAATATTGGACTAGTCGTGGATTCGACTGCAGGACGTGCCGCACGCGCCGCCTGATCGTGAGGAGCCAAGACATTCAATCAATACGCCGTGGTGGAAGCGAGCTTAGGGAATGCTGCAGTCCCTTTGCCTCTAACCGTTCAACCACGCTCTATCTGGAATGTACGCAAATCATAGGTTGACTGCAGACTAAGCCAGAATTCGGGCGTGGTCTTCAGGTGCATGGATAGCTTCTTCGCCAGACCACCACTGACCCCACTCTGCCGCCTTACAACGTCGCTCACTTCAGCCACAGGCACGTTCAGCGAGCTAGCCAAAGCCGCCGTTGTAATGCCCAGCGGCTTCAGAAACTCCTCGCTGAGAATTTCACCAGGATGAATCGGGCGTATTCCAATCCGGATCATTTTCATCTCCTACAAGACGCATTTATCCGTGATCATAAGCATCAATCTTCATCAAGCAAGTCCATCCTCGCTCTTTCACCGAAGTCCTTCATCTTTCTAGGAATGGTCCTATAAAAAACAGCTCAATGGCCTGATTGATCGCACGTGCTCTTTTACGCTTTTCGCCTTAAAACTCGATGAAGTCAATCGCCAACGCGCACGGCGAGAACTTGAGCCAAGTGGTTTACCAGCCGGTTGAAGGAACTGAATACCCTTTCAAGAAAAAAACCATCTGAATGATTTTTTTTGCCTCAACATTGGTCTGCTCATTATCCCCAACATCTAGTCGATTTTTATTCCGTCGTGAAAGCGTACAAGATCGATTGCAATTGGGGTGCAATGAATGTGGGCACTCTGAAAGCAAAAAAGGCGCCGTAGGCGCCTTTTTTTAATGTATTCAGGGCTGGTAGTCGCAGCGCTCACTTAGCACGTCCGAGAAACCTCTCTCGGAAGGGGTCGAAAGCCAACCATTGTTGCCGGTTGCCGCTACCACAGGATCCACGAATCCTGCACATCCACAGTATTGAGGCAATATCGTAGTGAACCTCAACACCCCTGCTCTATAAGAGCCCTGAACCAAACTCTAGCAATTGAAGAGGGCCTATTCAACGAATAGCTGACTAATTCATTGACTAAATACTGCCAATTGACGTACTGCAAACGAGTCACTGATACGTCTTGTAAACCTCTACTTGGGCACTGCATTCCCACTCGACTACCCTTAAAAAACCGCAGGAAGCGGTCCTCGTGTCAGCTCAAGGAACGACCATGTCCCTCTCCATCGTCCACAGCCGCGCCCAGATTGGCGTGGATGCCCCCGCCGTCACCGTGGAAGTCCATCTGGCCAACGGCTTGCCATCCCTGACGATGGTCGGTTTACCCGAAACAGCCGTAAGGGAAAGCAAGGACCGCGTGCGCAGCGCGATCATCAATTCGGGTCTGCAATTTCCGGCGCGGCGTATCACCTTGAATCTCGCTCCCGCTGATCTACCGAAGGATGGCGGCCGATTTGATCTGGCGATTGCCCTGGGGATCCTGTCGGCCAGTGTCCAGGTGCCGACGCTGACGCTGGACGATGTGGAATGCCTTGGGGAACTGGCGCTGTCCGGCGCAGTGCGGGCCGTTCGCGGTGTATTGCCGGCGGCACTTGCCGCGCGCAAGGCCGGACGGACATTGCTGGTGCCGCGGGCCAATGCCGAAGAGGCGTGCCTGGCGTCGGGATTGAAGGTGATTGCGGTGGATCATCTGCTGGAAGCCGTTGCGCATTTCAATGGTCATACGCCCATCGAGCCTTACGTTTCGGATGGCTTGATGCATGCCAGCAAACCCTATCCCGATTTGAACGAAGTACAGGGCCAACTCGCGGCCAAGCGTGCGTTGCTGATTGCGGCGGCGGGCGCGCATAACCTGCTGTTCAGCGGGCCACCGGGAACGGGGAAGACCCTGCTGGCGAGTCGTCTGCCGGGGCTGTTACCGCCATTGGCAGAAAGCGAGGCGCTGGAAGTCGCGGCGATTCAATCGGTCGCCAGTTGTGTGCCGTTGAGCCATTGGCCGCAGCGACCGTTTCGCCAACCCCATCACTCCGCCTCCGGCCCGGCGCTGGTGGGTGGCGGCTCGAAACCTCAACCCGGCGAGATCACCCTTGCCCACCATGGCGTGCTGTTCCTCGATGAGCTCCCGGAATTTGACCGCAAGGTATTGGAGGTATTGAGGGAGCCATTGGAATCCGGTCACATCGTGATCTCCCGCGCCAGGGACCGCGTACGCTTTCCGGCGCGGTTTCAGCTGGTCGCCGCGATGAATCCTTGCCCCTGTGGATATCTTGGCGAGCCTAGCGGCCGCTGTTCCTGCACACCGGACATGGTCCAGCGTTATCGCAACAAGCTGTCGGGCCCGTTGCTGGATCGTATCGACCTGCACCTGACCGTCGCCCGCGAAGCCACGGCGTTGAATCCCGCATCCAAACCTGGTGACGACACGTCCACCGCTGCGGAGCTGGTTGCCCGCTCACGAGAGCGGCAACATAAACGCCAGGGCTGTGCGAACGCATTCCTTGATCTGCCAGGCCTGCGCAAACACTGCAAGTTATCCACAGCCGATGAAAATTGGCTGGAAACCGCCTGCGAGCGTTTGACCTTGTCCTTGCGAGCAGCCCACCGGCTGCTCAAGGTCGCGCGCACTTTGGCGGACCTTGAGCAAGTCGATGGCATTCGACGCGAACATTTGGCCGAGGCGCTTCAATACAGGCCGTCGAGCCCTGAATAGTTCAGTCGAGGAAGCCTTCAGCGAACCGAAATAAAGAATGGTCCAGGTGTCATCCCTTGGTGAGATCCACCAACGGCGTCTGCCGCACTTCGGTTTCCCGCCCATCCTGAATCTCGTTCACCCGCTTCAACGCCTGATCCACGGCACCTTTATCCCCCAACAAGCTGTAGCTGATCCGGAACTCCTTCTGCTCCTTCGGCCCAATCGTCGGCACCAGACCCAGTGGCCGTTGATACCGGCGGTTGTAGGAAAAGCTCGTTCCCGGCTCAAGACCCGTGACATAGCCCTGCCCTTGGGTGTCGGTGTTTTTCCACAGGGAGAACACGGGCAGCGTTTGAGTGTTGAAGCCGACCGAGACACCCAGGCTACCCGCCTTGTTATGCAGCACGGTCAGCGTATCGCCCTTGGCGTCGGCATAGGGCACCACGTTGTAAACCGTTTCGTCGTAGTCCTTGGTGGGTGCGCGGTAGGTTTGCCAGTCCGGCAGATCGCCTTTGGCCTTGTCGTTGAATGGCGATACCTGTTTCACCGGCGCGATAAAGCGTGCGCCCTGCTCGAGGAATGGGGTGCTGAAGTTGCTGTGGTACAGCGCCTGGTACTCCTTGGAGTAATCGCCGTTATTGGTCAGGGTGTCGTTGAGGCTGAAGCTCACACTGCCGGGTTCGGTGACCAGTTCAGTCGCGACGGAGAAGTCGACTTTCTTGAACGCCTGCTCTTTAAGCTCGCCGCGCAGCGTGATGGCGTACGGCGGTTTTTCGTCGATGTGCAGGGTGACTTTGTTCGCAGGGATATTAGCGGCGCGACCGTGCAGGGTCAGCAGTTCGCCGTTGTCCATGCCGGGGTGGCCGACCCATTCGTAGCCGCAGCGGGTGACCAGTTCGTTGAAGCCTTCCAGCCAGCCCAGGCCGCCGCGACCGTTGAGTTCGATGAAGGATGGATTGACCACCTCCTTGACCGGCGAATCCCAGCCCATGCGCACGTTGCCTACAGACGCCTGCAGGACGTTCATGCCGCGAGTCGGCACCACCGAGAGTTTCATGGTGCCGTTATCGATATCGACGATGCTGACGCCTTCTTGCCGACCGCCGTGCAAGGTGCGCAGGGTAACGGAGAAGGGTTTGTCGGTTTTCACGCCGAGTTGCTGACTGGTGATCTGCCAGTTCTGGGCGGCCTTGTCGGTGTCGAGCAGGACGTAGTCCCAGGCCATGGCGTGGGAGGCGGCGGACAGTGCGCCGAGGCTAATCAGGAGTTTGAGCGGGGTCATGGCAGGAGCCTTTCTTGGAGTTGTGCCATTTTTATAGCCTTGCTGAAACGATTCATCAAGCTCTATACACAAGACTAAAAAAAACCCCTGTCGATTTGAAGCTTTAAGTTAACCCTGAACGCTGAGGCGATCCCATCGCGAGCAAGCTCGCTCCCACAGGGAATTGCGGCGAACTGAAGATGTGTGACCACCAAAACCGCATCGATTCAGCTCAGGCGCTCGACCTCCGGTAACTCCATCGCCCGCACTTCGCCTTGCAGGAAATCGCTGAGGCGGCGCAAACGCTCACCGCCGGGGCGGGTTTTCGGCCAGACCAGGTAATAATGCTCACCACTGGCGACGGCCGTGGGCCACGGTAAACTCAGACGTCCCTGTGCAACATCCTCCGCGACCATCAACAAATCCCCCATGGACACGCCATACCCTCGGGCGGCGGCGATCATGCCCAGTTCCAGCGTGTCGAACACCTGCCCGCCCTTGAGCGACACCTGGTCGGCCAGGCCCATGCGCTCCAGCCAATTGCGCCAGTCACGACGATCCGGGGTCGGGTGCAGCAGCTCGGCAGTGGCCAAGCGCGCGAGATCCCACGGTTGATCGTTCAGTAGATTCGGCGCGCCGACAGGAATCAGCTCTTCCGGGAACAGAAAACTGGCTTCCCAGTCGGGAGGAAAATTGCCGTTGCTGAGGATGACGGCGCAGTCGAACGGTTCATGATTGAAGTCCACCGAGTCGACGTCCATCCAGGCGCTGGTCAGTTGCACCTCGTTGCCCGGTTGCAGGTGCCGGAATCGGCTGAGCCGCGCCAGCAGCCAACGCATGGTCAGGGTGGAGGGGGCTTTCATGCGCAAGATGTCGTCCTCGGCACGCAGGGTGTGGCATGCGCGCTCCAGTGCCGCAAATCCTTCGCGAATGCCGGGCAGTATCAACCGCGCAGACTCGGTCAATTGCAGATTGCGCCCGCTGCGATGGAACAGCCGACAGGCAAAATGCTCTTCGAGCGTACGAATGTGCCGGCTGACTGCACTTTGAGTGATCGACAATTCTTCGGCGGCGCGGGTAAACGAGCTATGCCGTGCCGCTGCTTCGAATGCGCGAAGGGCATACAAGGGAGGAAGACGACGGGACATCAGGAAGACTCCTACAACGTAATGAGATGAAGTTAACAGAAACTTCCTTGCATGAGTTTTAATCATGCCACCCATACTTTTTATCCCTTTGTTAAATCCCCGCAAAGCGCCGAGAATCGACGCTCTCCTGCTAACTTTATCGATCGAGCGTGATGACCATGCAGCATCCAGCGCGCATTGAACTCCGGGCCATCCTGCGGCTGGCGGGGCCGTTGATTGCCTCGCAGTTGGCGCACATGTTGATGGTCCTCACCGACACCTTGATGATGGCGCGTCTGAGTCCCGAGGCACTCGCTGGCGGCGGCCTTGGTGCAGCCAGTTACTCGTTCGTGTCGATCTTCTGCATCGGCGTCATTGCGGCGGTCGGCACCTTGGTAGCGATCCGTCAGGGCGCTGGCGACATCGTCGGTGCGGCGCGCCTGACTCAAGCCGGCCTGTGGCTGGCCTGGTTAATGGCGCTGATGGCGGGTGTGCTGCTGTGGAACCTCAAACCGGTGCTGCTGATGTTCGGCCAGACCGAAACCAACGTTGAGGCGGCCGGACAGTTTCTGTTGATCCTGCCGTTTGCCCTGCCCGGCTACCTGAGCTTCATGGCCCTGCGCGGTTTCACCAGCGCCATCGGCCGGGCGACGCCGGTGATGGTCATCAGCCTCGGCGGCACGGTGGCCAACTTCCTGCTCAACTATGCGTTGATCACCGGCATGTTCGGCCTGCCGAAAATGGGCCTGGTGGGCATCGGCCTGGTGACAGCGATCGTTGCCAACCTCATGGCGCTGGCGCTCGCGCTGCACATCCGTCGGCATCCGGCCTACGACGCTTATCCACTGCGCCAGGGCCTGTCGCGGCCCAACCGTCAGTACCTGCGGGAACTCTGGCGTCTGGGCCTGCCCATTGGCGGCACCTACGCGGTGGAAGTCGGATTGTTTGCGTTCGCGGCGCTGTGCATGGGCACCATGGGCAGTACGCAACTGGCGGCGCATCAGATCGCCCTGCAGATCGTCTCGGTGGCGTTCATGATTCCGGCGGGGCTTTCCTATGCGATCACCATGCGCATCGGTCAGCATTACGGGGCGGGACATCTGTTAGGCGCGCGGCTGGCTGGACGGGTCGGGATCGCTTTCGGGGCGGCGGCGATGCTGGGTTTTGCGATGGTTTTCTGGCTGCTGCCGAATCAGCTGATTGGCCTGTTCCTGGACCACAACGACCCCGCATTTCGCGAGGTCATCGATCTGGCGGTGAGTCTGTTGGCGGTGGCGGCATGGTTCGAGCTGTTCGACGGCACGCAAACCATCGCCATGGGCTGTATTCGCGGGCTCAAGGATGCCAAGACCACCTTCCTGGTCGGGCTGGGCTGCTATTGGCTGATCGGTGCGCCGGCCGCCTGGTGGATGGCGTTCCATTTGGATGGGGGGCCGACGGGTGTCTGGTGGGGCCTGGCGCTGGGGCTGGCGTGTGCGGCGGTGAGTCTGACGCTGGCGTTTGAATGGAAGATGAAGCGGATGATTCGGCGGGAGCCTTCGTCAGGGGCCAACTTCCAAATCGCCCAGACCGACTGAGATCCCTTGTAGGAGCTGGCTTGCCAGCGAAAAAGCGGTGTGTCATTCAACATATGTGTCGCCTGGCCCACCGCCTTCGCTGGCAAGCCAGCTCCTACAGGGGTTGTGGCGGCCGTCACACCGCCATGACCCTCTGGGTTGCGGTGGCCGTCAGATCCCCACATCCATCATCGACTGCTGACTGCCGCCAAACGTCAAATACTCAACCAACCCCGCCAACGGCAACGGCTTGCTGATCAGATACCCCTGCACCTGATTACACCCAAACCCCCGCAACAGACTCAGCTGCTCAACCGTTTCCACACCTTCGGCGACCACTTCGAGATTGAGGTTGTGAGCCAGGTTGATCATCGCATGCACCAGTTTGCGATTTTCTTCGCGTTGTTCCATGCCGCCGACAAAGCTCTTGTCGATCTTCAGCAAGGCAATCGGCAGGCTGTTGAGGTGCACGAACGAAGAGAATCCGGTGCCGAAGTCATCCAGGGAGAAGCGTACGCCCAGGCGTCCCAAGGCATCCATGGTCTGTTTCACCAGGTCGCTACGACGCATGACCGCGGTTTCGGTCAGTTCGAACTCCAGCCACTGCGCCTCGACGCCGCGTTCGGCAATCAGCCGGCTCAGGGTCGACAGTAATTGGCTGTCCTGGAACTGCCGGAACGACAGATTGATCGCCATGTGCAATGCCGGCAAACCCCGTTCGCGCAGCGCCTGCATGTCTCGCAAGGCGCGGGAAATCACCCAGTAACCCAAGGGCACGATCAGACCGCTTTGTTCGGCCAGCGGCACGAATTCGCTCGGTGGCAGCAAGCCCCGTTCCGCATGCCGCCAGCGCACCAGGGCTTCGAGGCCCACGATGCGCCCGTCCTCCAGGTTCAGCCGCGGCTGGTAGTGCAACTCCAGCTCATCGCGACGCAAGGCCCGGCGCAGCTCGCTTTCGAGGTCAGCCATGCTGCGGGCATTGCGATTGATACGTTCGTTGAAGATGTGAAAGGTACAGCCTTGTGTGCTCTTGGCCTGCTGCATGGCAATGTGCGCGTGCCACATCAGCGGGTCGGCACCGGCCTGGGCCCGGGCATGGGCGATCCCGAGGCTGGAACCGATCAACAGGCTTTCGCCGTCGACCCAATAGGGCTCGGCCAGCGCTTCGGTGATGCGTTCGGCCATCCACTCGGCGCGTTCGGGCGCGCGACGGGTGTCGATCAACAAGGCGAATTCATCGCTGCCCAGCCGGGCCAGCCGGTCGCAGGCTTCGAGTTGGCTTTTGAGCCGCGCGACCACTTGCAGGATCAATCGGTCACCGGCCTGATGGCCAAGGGAGTCGTTGGCATGGCGGAAGTTGTCGAGGTCGAGGTGGCCGAGCGCCAGGCCGCGACCTTCATTTTCCGCCAGCCGCGCTGCCAGCAAGGCCTGGAACCCCTGGCGATTGGCGATGCCGGTCAACGGGTCTTGCTCGGCCAGGCGCCGCAGCGTGTTTTCCAACATACCGCGCTCACGCACGTGGCGCAGGCAACGGCGCAGCATGCCCGGATCGAGCAGATCGCGCACCAGCCAGTCGCTCACGCCATCGGGCGGCGACAACGGCTCATGTTCGAGCAGCAAAACCGTCGGCAGGTTGCAACGACCCGGCAGTGGCTGAAGTGCCGGGATCGTCAACAGCACCGCGCTGCGGCTGTCATCGAACAGACTGCTGACCGACTCCCAGTTCGGCGCACTGATCAGCACGGCCGTGCTTCCCATCGGAGCCAGACACTCGCGCAACAACGCCGCCCACCCCGGCTCTTCGGCCAGCAGCAGCAAACGCAAGGGTTCGACAGGCGTAGACAAGCTGGCTCCCTAAACTCTGCAGTGATGTAGGCGGCGGGCATTATGCAGCGCCGGCTACCAATGACCAAATGACATCTGTTGCCACACGCGGCCATGAATTCGGATTTCGAACAATTAGTTGCAAATTCCGCGCGCATCCTGCGTGAAAGTAACAAAACCAGCAATTGGAGAAAGCGTGCTGCGTCACAAGTCGGAGAGAGCAGCACAATTCGCTGAGCCTGTTAAAATGCCGGCCCATTTCGCAAACGACTCCCTGATTTCGTATGTCCCGACTCAATCCCCGGCAGCAAGAAGCCGTGAGCTACGTCGGCGGCCCTCTTTTGGTGCTCGCCGGCGCGGGCTCCGGCAAGACCAGCGTGATCACCCGCAAGATTGCCCACTTGGTTCAGAACTGCGGCATTCGCGCCCAGTACATCGTCGCCATGACCTTTACCAACAAGGCCGCGCGCGAGATGAAAGAACGGGTCGGCACCCTGCTCAAGGGCGGCGAAGGCCGCGGCCTGACGGTGTGCACCTTTCACAACCTGGGCCTGAACATCATCCGCAAGGAACATGTTCGCCTGGGCTACAAGCCGGGCTTTTCGATCTTTGACGAGACCGATGTCAAAGCCTTGATGACCGACATCATGCAGAAGGAATACTCGGGCGACGACGGTGTCGACGAGATCAAGAACATGATCGGCTCCTGGAAAAACGACCTGATCCTGCCGCCCGAAGCCCTGGAAAATGCGCGCAACCCCAAGGAGCAGACCGCCGCCATCGTCTATACCCACTATCAGCGCACGCTCAAGGCGTTCAACGCGGTGGACTTCGACGACCTGATCCTGCTGCCGGTAAAACTCTTCCAGGAACACGCCGATATCCTGGAAAAATGGCAGAACAAAGTCCGCTACCTGCTGGTGGACGAATACCAGGACACCAACGCCAGCCAATATTTGTTGGTGAAGCTGCTGATCGGCACCCGCAACCAGTTCACCGTGGTCGGCGACGACGACCAGTCGATCTACGCCTGGCGCGGCGCCCGCCCGGAAAACCTGATGTTGCTCAAGGACGATTACCCGTCCCTGAAAGTCGTCATGCTCGAGCAGAACTATCGCTCCACCAGCCGCATCCTGCGCTGTGCCAACGTGCTGATCTCGAACAACCCGCACGAATTCGAAAAGCAGTTGTGGAGTGAAATGGGTCACGGCGACGAGATCCGGGTGATTCGCTGCCGCAACGAAGACGCCGAAGCGGAGCGCGTGGCCGTGGAAATCCTCAGCCTGCACTTGCGCACCGATCGGCCATACAGCGATTTCGCAATTCTTTATCGCGGTAACTACCAGGCCAAGTTGATCGAGCTGAAGTTGCAGCATCACCAGGTTCCTTACCGATTGTCCGGCGGCAACAGCTTTTTCGGACGTCAGGAAGTCAAAGACCTGATGGCCTATTTCCGCCTGATCGTGAACCCGGATGACGACAATGCCTTCCTGCGGGTGATCAACGTCCCACGCCGGGAAATCGGTTCGACCACGCTGGAAAAGCTGGGCAACTACGCCACAGAACGAAAAATCTCGATGTACGCCGCCACCGACGAAATCGGCCTGGGCGAACACCTGGATGCCCGCTTCACCGATCGCCTGTCGCGTTTCAAACGTTTCATGGACAGAGTCCGCGAGCAGTGCGCCGGCGAAGACCCGATCTCGGCGCTGCGCAGCATGGTCATGGACATCGACTACGAAAACTGGCTGCGCACCAACAGCTCCAGCGACAAGGCCGCCGATTACCGCATGGGTAACGTGTGGTTCCTGATCGAGGCGCTGAAGAACACGCTGGAGAAAGACGAAGAAGGCGAGATGACCGTCGAGGACGCCATCGGCAAGCTCGTGCTGCGCGACATGCTGGAACGTCAGCAGGAAGAGGAAGACGGCGCCGAAGGCGTGCAGATGATGACCTTACACGCCTCCAAGGGCCTGGAGTTTCCCTACGTGTTCATCATGGGCATGGAGGAGGAAATCCTCCCGCATCGCTCCAGCATCGAAGCCGACACCATCGAGGAAGAGCGCCGCCTGGCCTACGTCGGGATTACCCGAGCGCGTCAGACCCTGGCCTTCACCTTTGCCGCCAAGCGCAAGCAATACGGCGAGATCATCGACTGCGCACCGAGCCGTTTCCTGGATGAGCTGCCGCCGGACGACCTGGCCTGGGAAGGTAATGACGACACTCCGACCGAAGTCAAAGCCGTGCGCGGCAATTCGGCATTGGCGGATATACGCGCGATGTTAAAGCGCTAGAATTGACTACTTTTTAACCGAGCACTTTTTACGAGCCAAGCGCCCGTTGCGCCAACTGAGGAAGCTGTTGTGGAAGCACTGCACAAGAAAATCCGCGAAGAAGGCATCGTGCTTTCCGACCAGGTCCTGAAAGTCGACGCCTTTCTGAACCATCAGATCGATCCGGCCCTGATGAAGCTGATCGGCGACGAATTCGCCACGCTGTTCAAGGACTCGGGCATCACCAAGATCGTCACCATCGAAGCTTCGGGCATTGCCCCGGCGATCATGACCGGTCTGAACCTCGGCGTGCCGGTGATTTTCGCGCGCAAGCATCAGTCCCTGACCCTGACCGAAAACCTGCTGTCGGCGACCGTCTACTCGTTCACCAAGCAGACTGAAAGCACCGTGGCAATCTCCCCGCGCCACCTGACCAGCAGCGACCGCGTGCTGATCATCGATGACTTTCTGGCCAACGGTAAGGCGTCCCAAGCGCTGATTTCGATCATCAAACAAGCCGGCGCGACTGTGGCGGGCTTGGGAATCGTGATCGAGAAGTCGTTCCAGGGTGGGCGTGCGGAACTGGATGCGCAGGGTTATCGCGTTGAATCCCTGGCTCGCGTGCAGTCGCTGGCGGGCGGCGTTGTGACCTTCATCGATTAAACCCCCGACACCGCAACCCTTGTAGGAGCTGGCTTGTCGGATCGCCGCACCGCAGCGAAGGCGGTGGGTCAGTTAATACATGTGTCGACTGACACACCGCTTTCGCTGGCAAGCCAGCTCCTACAAGGTTTTGTGTTGGCTGTTACTGCTCGGTGGCCTTCAGGCCGGTGAGCAATAGCCGCTGGAACAAATCCTCTTTCAGCCCTTGCGGGTCAGTCAGTTGCATTCGCTCCAGATGCTCGGGATAAGTCGAAGGCTCCGGCGCATCCAGCGCAGCCTTGCCCAATTCCAGAATTTCCGTGAGCTTGAACTTGCTCTTCAACCAGTTCAGCGCCCGCAACACATCCCGCTCCACCCCGCTGAAATCACACCCCAACGGATATTCCGGAAACAGATCCAGGTGCCGCGCCTGAATCGCCTGCAACCGCTGGGGATTGTTATCCGCAAACCGTGGATCGAGGCGGAAGCTCTTCGGCAATTTGCCAACGTTCTGCGCCTGCTCGATCAACCCTGGCTGAAAGCGTGAGTCGCTGATGTTCAGCAACGCCTCGATCACTGCCTCATCCGTCTTGCCGCGCAAATCGGCGATGCCGTATTCGGTCGCCACGATGTCCCGCAGATGCCGCGGGATCGTGCAATGACCGTATTCCCAGACGATGTTCGAGCTGACGTCACCGCCAGACTCGCGCCAACTGCGCAGTAGCAGCACCGAACGCGCGCCCTCCAGCGCATGGCCCTGGACGACAAAGTTGTATTGCCCGCCCACACCGCTGAGCACCCGCCCGTCCTCCAGCTGATCCGCCACGCCGGCACCCAACAGAGTCATGGTGAACACGGTATTGATAAAACGCGCATCCAGGCGCTGCAGACGCTTGAGCTCTTCCTGACCATAAAGCTCGTTGATGTAGCTGATGCGGGTCATGTTGAATTCGAGCCGCTTGCTCTGGGGCAACTCGCGCAAGCGCTCATAAAAACTGCGGGGCCCCAGGAAAAAGCCACCGTGTACCGAGATACCGTCGGTTTGCGCGGCTTCGTCGAGAGTCCCGGCATTGGCCTGTTGTTGCGTCGACACATCCGGGTAGACCTTGCGCCGCACGATCCCGGCATCAGCCAGCACCAGCAAGCCGTTGACGAACATTTCGCTGCAGCCGTAAAGGCCCTTGGCAAAAGGTTCGACGCCGCCTTCGCGATCGATCAGTTGCGCCCACTGGCTGAGATTGATGTCCGCGAGCAGTGCCTTGTACCCGTCACTGTCGGCTTGCCGCGCCAGCAATGCGGCGGTCAGGGCATCACCCATGGCGCCGATACCGATCTGCAAGGTACCGCCATCGCGCACCAGCGTGCTGGCGTGCAGGCCAATGAAGTGATCCTGAAACCCCACCGGCATGTTCGGTGTGGAAAACAGCGTCGTGCTGTCTTTCTCGTCAATCAGCAGGTCGAAGGCATCGATGCCGATTTCCGCGTCGCCCGGCATGTAGGGTAAGTCGTTGTGCACCTGGCCCAGCAGCAGAATCGTCTCACCTGCTGCACGGCGCTTGGCGATCATCGGCAACAGGTCGAGGGTGATGTCCGGGTTGCAGCTGAGGCTCAGGCGGTCGGGATGCTCGCTATGGCTGGCCACCAACTGCGCCACCAGGTTCAAGCCCGCAGCGTTGATGTCCCGGGCGGCGTGACTGTAATTGCTGCTGACGTAATCGCGCTGCGCCGGTGCGCTGTTGAGCAGGCTGCCGGGCTGCAGGAAGAATTGCTGGATACGAATGTTGGACGGCAGGTTGTCCTTGTGCAGGCCCGCCAGGAAATCCAGTTCCGGGTAGTCGCCGAAAACCCGTTCGATAAAGGGTTCGAGGAAGCGCTTTTGCAGGCCGTCGCCTAACGAAGGGCGGCCAAGGCACAGGGCGGTGTAAATGGTCAGCTGCCGTTCGGGCAGTTGTGCAATGCGTTGATACAGCGCGTTGACGAAGTGGTTGGGTTTGCCCAGGCCGAGGGGCAAGCCCATGTGGATATGCGCCGGCAATCGTGCCAACACGTCATCGACCGCCTGCTCGATAGAACACAGCTGCACCATCTGATCCTCCCTTACGTTCCGTGAATGGGGTTGGACCGGGCTCGCCGTAATGCGGTTCACTGTAGGAGCGAGCTTGCTCGCGATGGTCGGTAACGATGACGCGTGTTAACTGGTTAACCGCGGCGGTCTTGAGTCCATCGTCGGAACGCCGCCCGGAGCAAGCTCGCTCCTACATTGGTGGACCGCATTCGCTTGGGCGAGCCGAGCCTTTGCTGCAAAGAATAGTCCCAAGGGCAAATCGCAGGCACAAAAAAGCCGCTCGCGAGCGGCTTTTTTGCGGAAGATGCAGGCGTTTTACAGGCCGGACATCTCTTTGATGGCGCCCTTCAGCTCGTCGTCGGAGCAGTCGGCACAGGTGCCTTTAGGCGGCATCGCGTTGATACCGGTAATGGCCTTGGCCAGGATGCCGTCGAGTCCGCCCTGGTGATCGGCGCGCTCTTTCCAGGCTGCCTTGTCACCAATTTTCGGTGCGCCCAGCAGGCCGGTGCCGTGGCAAGCATTGCAGTGCTTTGCAATGACATCTTTAGGCGCTTTGGCACCACCACCTCCACCTGAGGCAGCGGCCACCTCCATGCCCTTGCATTCCTTACCCTGTACACAGACCTGGCCGACTGGCTCAAGGCGCTTGGCAATTTCATCGTTAGTCGCAGCTTGAGCGCTGACTGCCCATAGGGCCAATACGGTTGCTGGTGCAGCCAGCATTTTCATAATTAGATTCACGCGTTCACCCTCAATGGTGGCTAGTCACGCCCACGGCCACGGTTCGCAGGCGGGCGCAAGTATAACGGTAAGCCCGCCACACTGAAACAACCCCAAAGTCGAAGGGGTCTTGTTGTGCAGCGGAAAAACAGTCCGGGTACCTCCGCCATGCTGGCAGGGCGCCTCTTTTGTTAAAAGTTCGCGGGCGTCGCTGCGCTGATTAGTCGCGCCGGCGCATCGAACGGATTGCGGAAACGATGCGGCTTGGTGCTTTCAAAGTAGTAGCTATCGCCGGCTTCGAGCACAAAAGTTTCCAGCCCGACCACCAGCTCCAGTCGTCCTTCGAGCAAAATCCCGGTTTCCTCGCCCTCGTGGGTAAGCATCTCTTCGCCGGTGTCGGCACCTGGCGGGTAGATTTCATTGAGGAACGCGATAGCCCGGCTCGGGTGAGCCCGGCCGACCAGTTTCATGGTCACAGCCCCATCGGAAATGTCGATCAGCTCATTGGCTTTGTAAACGATCTGAGTCGGTTTTTCCTGCAGGATCTCTTCGGAAAAGAACTCGACCATGGACATGGGAATCCCGCCCAACACTTTCCTCAGCGAACTGATCGAGGGGCTGACGCTGTTCTTCTCGATCATCGAAATGGTGCTGTTGGTGACGCCCGCCCGTTTGGCGAGTTCACGCTGGGAAAGGCCTTTGAGCTTACGGATGGATTGCAGTCGTTCACCGACGTCCAAGCTTGCGCCTCCAAGGATTCAGGTTATTGGAATATTGAGCGTTATCATGGCGACAGCGTTCAGTATTTACAACACTTTGGCCTGAATCCTGTGCGGCAAGGCGACTTTCGGTCCGGAGGGCCCCGGCCTAAGCCCCGGAATAGAGCTTCGGCACTCGGTGCAAGTTGCAGAAAATCTGGTAAGGAATCGTGTCCGCGGCCTTGGCCACGTCGCTGGCGAGGATATTTTTGCCCCACAACTCCACGGTCGAACCGAGGCCCGCTTGCGGCACATCGGTCAAGTCGATGCAGAGCATGTCCATCGACACCCTTCCGATCAATTGGCTGCGCTGGCCGGCGACCATCACCGGAGTACCGGTCGGCGCCTGCCGCGGGTAACCATCGGCGTAACCCATGGCCACCACGCCAACGCGCATCGGTTTGGGCGTGACGAATTTCGCGCCATAACCGATCGGCTCGCCGGCTGGCAGCTCACGCACGCAAATCACTTTCGATTCGAGGGTCATCACCGGTTGCAGGCGTGATGCCACGGCATTGGCTTCTTCGAAAGGCGTAGCACCATAGAGCATGATGCCGGGGCGCACCCAGTCGCTCGGAATATGCGGCCAACCAAGCACCGCCGGCGAGTTGCGCAGGCTGACCTCGGCGGACAAGCCCTGGCGCGCGGCTTCAAAGACGGCCACTTGCTCGGAACTGGCTTGACTGTGCAGCTCATCGGCGCGGGCGAAGTGACTCATCAGCACGATCTTCGCGACCTTGCCGCTCGCCAGCAACCGTTGATAGGCCGCCTGATAATCTTTCGGATGCAGGCCAACCCGGTGCATGCCCGAATCGAGCTTGAGCCAGACCGTGATCGGCTTGCTCAATGCGGCCTTCTCGATGACGTCAAGCTGCCACAGCGAATGCACCACACACCAGAAATCATGCTCGACGATCAGCGACAGTTCATCGGCTTCGAAAAAGCCTTCGAGCAGCAGAACCGGCGCACGAATGCCGGCAGCGCGCAGTTCCAAAGCCTCTTCGATGCAGGCCACGGCAAATCCGTCAGCCTCGGCTTCCAGTGCCTGGGCGCAACGCACCGCACCATGGCCATAGGCATCGGCCTTGATCACAGCGAGGGCCTTGGAACCCGTGACTTCACGGGCGATCTGGTAATTGTGACGCAGGGCTTGAAGGTCGATCAGGGCACGGGCAGGACGCATGGCGGCAGACTTCTGGTCGGTCATGGGAAGAAAAACCGGCGCTGGCTGAAGGCATGAGCCACCTGCAGCGCCGGGAGAGGGATAGTTCCGAGCTACTTGTTTCAGAGCAGTTACGGCAGAGCGGCTACAACCGACAGCTCCACCAGGATTTCCGGTTCGCACAGCTTCGATTCCACCGTCGCGCGAGCCGGTGCGACGCCTTTTGGCAGCCACTTGTCCCAGATTGCATTCATGCCTTCGAAATGCGCATCGATGTCTTTCATGTAGATCGTCACCGACAACAGACGGCTCTTGTCGGTCCCGGCCAAGTCCAGCAAACGCTCGATGTTGGCGAGGGTTTCACGGGTCTGCTGTTCAATCCCGGCACTCATGTCGTCGCCGACTTGCCCTGCCAGATAAACGGTGCCGCTGTGGACAACGATCTGGCTCATGCGCTCATTGGTGAGCTGGCGCTGGATTGACATGTTTTGCGGACTCCTGGGTTTTGCTTCCATAACGGGAAATATCGAGGCCTTCGGCGCTGATTTGCGGCGTTTTCTTCGCCATCAGGTCAGCCAGCAAGCGACCGGAACCGCAGGCCATGGTCCAACCAAGCGTACCGTGACCAGTGTTCAGGAACAGATTTTTGAACGGTGTGGCGCCAACGATCGGCGTGCCGTCCGGTGTGGTCGGACGCAAGCCGGTCCAGAAACTCGCCTGGGTCAGATCGCCGCCTTGAGGATAAAGGTCGTTGACGATCATCTCCAGGGTTTCGCGCCGACGCGGGTTCAGCGACAGGTCAAAACCGGCGATTTCAGCCATGCCGCCTACGCGGATACGGTTGTCGAAACGGGTGATCGCGACTTTGTAGGTCTCGTCGAGGATAGTCGAAGTCGGGGCCATCGACGGGTTGGTGATCGGCACGGTCAGCGAATAACCCTTGAGCGGATACACTGGCGCCTTGATGCCCAGCGGCTTGAGCAGTTGCGGCGAGTAGCTGCCGAGGGCCAGGACGTAGCGGTCAGCGGTTTCCAGCTTGCCGTCGATCCAGACACCGTTGATGCGGTCGCCGGCGTAGTCAAGGCGTTGAATATCCTGGTCGAAGCGGAATTCCACACCCAGTTTGGTAGCCATTTCGACCAGGCGGGTGGTGAACATCTGGCAGTCGCCGGTCTGGTCGTTCGGCAGGCGCAGAGCACCGGCGAGGATATCGGTGACGCTGGCCAGCGCCGGCTCAACGCGGGCAATGCCGGCGCGGTCGAGCAGTTCGAACGGCACGCCGGACTCTTTCAGCACGGCAATGTCTTTCCAGGCGCCGTCGAGTTGAGCCTGGGTGCGGAACAATTGAGTAGTACCGAGGCTGCGGCCTTCGTAGGCAATGCCGGTTTCGGCGCGCAACTCGTCAAGGCAGTCACGGCTGTACTCGGACAGACGGACCATGCGCTCCTTGTTCACTGCATAACGGCTGGCGGTGCAGTTGCGCAGCATCTGTGCCATCCACAGGTACTGGTCGATGTCGGCGGTGGCCTTGATCGCCAGCGGTGCGTGGCGCTGCAACAGCCACTTGATGGCCTTGAGCGGGACACCCGGCGCAGCCCACGGCGAGGCATAACCCGGCGATACCTGCCCGGCGTTGGCGAAGCTGGTCTCCATGGCCGCAGCCGGCTGACGGTCCACCACCACCACATCAAACCCGGCACGGGCCAGATAATAAGCACTGGTGGTGCCGATGACGCCGCTACCCAAGACCATAACGCGCATTTTCATATCCCTCATCGCGGCTTGCCGCTGACGTTTGTAGTTCAGACCGTAGATGTGGGCAGTGTAAAAAAGATCAGCCAGTGCTTTTCACTATATAAACGCCTATATTTGGCGACAATTCTCGGCAAAAACCCTTTTTACGGAGGCGCATCCCCTATGCGTACCAACACGCAGACCAAACGTGAGCTGGATAAGATCGACCGCAACATCCTGCGGATCCTGCAAGCCGACGGGCGGATCTCCTTCACCGAACTCGGGGAAAAGGTCGGGCTCTCGACCACGCCCTGTACCGAGCGGGTCCGGCGGCTGGAGCGCGAAGGGATCATCATGGGCTACAACGCCCGACTCAATCCGCAGCACCTCAAGGGTAGTTTGCTGGTGTTCGTCGAGATCAGTCTCGACTACAAATCCGGCGACACCTTCGAGGAGTTTCGGCGCGCGGTGCTGAAATTGCCCCATGTATTGGAATGCCACTTGGTGTCAGGGGATTTCGACTATTTGGTGAAAGCGCGGATTTCCGAGATGGCTTCGTACCGCAAGTTGCTGGGGGATATCTTGCTCAAACTGCCCCATGTGCGGGAGTCCAAGAGCTATATCGTGATGGAAGAGGTGAAGGAGAGCTTGAATCTGCCGATTCCGGATTGAGATTTTTGCGGTGCGTTTCAGGGCCTCATCGCGGGCAAGCCCGCTCCCACAGGGTCGGCGCAATACCTGTGGGAGCGGGCTTGCCCGCGATTGAGTCGACTCGGATTTGTTGAAGTAACGCCGCGGCTTAAACCAGGACTTGGCGGGTCGACGCCATGTACTCATGAATCTGTTTCTCAACCCGCGGATGAATCAGCTCCACAGGCCCTCGCCCATTGGGGCAAGGCAAGGTCTTGGTAGTGCCGAACAGCCGACAGATCAACGGCCGCTCGTCATACACCGTGCAACCGTCGGGCCCCAAGTGCACGCAATTGAGCTCATCCATCGCCGCGTCCTGCTCGGCCCGGGTCTTGCGCGGCAGGCGGGACATTTCTTCCGGCGAGGTGGTCACCGGCCCACAGCAGTCATGGCATCCGGGCACGCACTCGAACGAGGGGATCTGCTGGCGCAGCGTGCGGATTTTCTGGCTGTTACAGCTCATCGAAGCGTTGACCAAATGCGGGGTAGACCGGGATTCTGACGCAAAAGCCGCGATCCAGACAGCCACAACCGACCAATGTTGCCCGTACCGGAGTGTCAGGCTTATGCTCCGTCAAATTTTCTATACACCCGAATCAGGAACACGCACATGAATGCCGGTGCTCAGCAACCTGCCCCAAGCCATCAGCACACGGCGTCCTATTACGCTGCCAGCAGTCTGTCGCAGCCTGATTACCCGGCGTTGCAAGGCGATCTGGTGGCTGACGTATGCGTGATCGGAGGCGGGTTCTCCGGGTTGAACACAGCGCTTGAATTGGCCGAGCGCGGCCTCAGCGTGGTGCTGCTCGAAGCCCACAAGATCGGTTGGGGTGCCAGCGGACGCAACGGCGGGCAATTGATTCGCGGCGTTGGCCACGGTCTCGATCAATTCGCCAACGTGATCGGTGCGCAGGGCGTGCGTCAGATGAAACTCATGGGGCTGGAAGCGGTGGAAATCGTCCGCCAGCGGGTCGAGCGTTTTCAGATCCCCTGCGACCTGACCTGGGGTTACTGCGATCTCGCCAACAAGCCTCGTGAACTGGATGGCTTTGCCGAAGACGCTGAAGAATTGCGCAGCCTCGGCTACCGCTACGAAACGCGGCTGCTGCAAGCCAACGAAATGCATTCGGTAGTGGGTTCCGACCGTTACGTGGGCGGCCTGGTCGACATGGGCTCGGGGCATTTGCACCCACTCAACCTGGCCTTGGGCGAAGCGGCCGCCGCGCAGCAACTGGGGGCGAAACTGTTCGAACGCTCGGCTGCCACCCGCATCGAATACGGCCCCGAGATCAAGGTCCACACCCCCCAGGGCTCGGTTCGCGCCAAGACCCTGGTGCTTGGCTGCAACGCCTATCTCAATGACCTTAACCCCGAACTCAGCGGCAAGGTGCTGCCCGCCGGCAGTTACATCATCGCCACCGAACGTTTGAGCGAAGCACTGGCCCACTCGCTGCTGCCGCAAAACATGGCGGTCTGTGATCAGCGCGTGGCGCTGGATTACTACCGACTCTCGGCGGATCGACGTTTGCTGTTCGGCGGCGCTTGTCATTATTCAGGACGCGACCCGAAGGACATCGCCGCCTACATGCGGCCGAAGATGCTGGAAGTGTTCCCGCAACTGGCCGGGGTGAAGATCGACTATCAGTGGGGCGGGATGATCGGTATCGGCGCCAATCGCCTGCCGCAGATTGGCCGGCTCAAGGATCAGCCGAATGTGTATTACGCCCAGGCCTATTCCGGTCATGGGGTGAATGCCACGCATTTGGCTGGCAAGTTGTTGGCAGAGGCGATCAGCGGGCAGCACAGTGGTGGGTTCGATCTGTTTGCCCAGGTGCCGCACATTACGTTTCCCGGCGGCAAGCATTTGCGCTCGCCGTTGTTGGCGTTGGGGATGTTGTGGCATCGGCTTAAGGAGTTGGTCTGAGGGGTTTGTTGCGTTTTTGCGGGCGCCTTCGCTGGCAAGCCAGCTCCCACAGGTATTGGCGGAGAACACAATTTTTGTGAACACCCGTGACCATTGTGGGAGCGGGCTTGCCCGCGATGGCATCCGAAAGAACACCACGGCACTCAAATCCGCCAAAACGGCTTAAGCCCCTCCTCCCGCGCCTGTTCGCAACTCAACCCCACATCCCTGAGCTGCTCCGGCGTCAGCGTAAGCAGCGCCCGGCGCGTGTGCAAACGATGCCAGAACAAGCCCCAGCGACCCAGGCCGGACGGTGCGTTGCGCAGTACCGCCCCGCATGCTCCGTTTTTTTGCCCTGCCACCAGTTCCTGACTGCGTAACGTCAGCCGCACATCGCTCAAGCCGTTCATGTTGATCGCTCCTGTTTACTTGGGTAGCCAGAGCTTTCATGATGCGTGGGCGGCGAAAAGCATTACAGATTCAACAGAAAACTATTAACTCCATACAGATTTGTCGTCTCGCCCTCTGAATCGCAATTTTTTGCCACATCTGTATGGGTTTATCGAATGATGTATACCGAGACAGCGCCATGACCCTTTACGTCAACCTCGCCGAGTTGCTCGGCACGCGTATCGAACAGGGCTTCTATCGCCCGGGTGATCGGCTGCCGTCGGTGCGGGCGTTGAGCGTCGAGCACGGCGTCAGCCTGAGCACGGTGCAGCAAGCCTATCGGGTGCTGGAAGACAGCGGCCTGGCGATGCCAAAACCCAAGTCGGGCTATTTCGTGCCGGTGGGTCGAGCGCTGCCAGAGCTGCCGGCGATTGGCCGCCCGGCGCAGCGGCCAGTGGATATTTCCCAGTGGGATCAGGTCCTGGAATTGATTCGCGCGGTGCCTCGCAAGGACGTGGTGCAACTGGGTCGCGGCATGCCGGACATCACCACGCCGACCATGAAACCGCTGCTGCGCGGTCTGGCGCGGCTCAGTCGGCGGCAGGACATGCCCGGCCTGTATTACGACAATATCCACGGTACCTTGGAACTGCGCGAACAGATTGCCCGCCTGATGCTCGACTCCGGCTGCCAGTTGAGCGCCAATGACCTGGTGGTCACCACCGGTTGCCACGAAGCGTTGTCCACCAGCATCCGGGCCATTTGCGAGCCGGGGGATATCGTGGCGGTGGACTCGCCAAGCTTTCATGGCGCCATGCAGACCCTCAAGGGCCTGGGCATGAAAGCCCTGGAAATCCCTACCGACCCGCTCACCGGGATCAGCCTCGACGCGCTGGAACTGGCATTGGAACAGTGGCCGATCAAGGCCATACAGTTGACCCCTAACTGCAACAACCCCTTGGGCTACATCATGCCGGAGTCGCGTAAACGCGCGTTGTTGACACTGGCACAGCGCTTTGACGTGGCGATCATCGAGGACGATGTGTATGGAGAACTTTCCTACACCTATCCGCGACCACGCACGATCAAGTCCTTCGACGAGGACGGCCGCGTCCTGCTCTGCAGTTCCTTTTCCAAGACGCTGGCACCGGGCCTGCGCATCGGCTGGGTAGCACCGGGGCGCTATCTGGAACGGGTGCTGCACATGAAATACATCAGCACCGGCTCCACCGCACCGCAACCACAGATCGCCATCGCCGAATTCCTCAAGGCTGGACACTTCGAACCGCATTTGCGGCGGATGCGCAGCCAATACCAGCGCAATCGCGATGCGATGATCGACTGGGTCACCCGCTACTTTCCGGCGGGCACCCGAGCCAGTCGTCCGCAAGGCAGCTTCATGCTGTGGGTTGAACTACCAGAAGGCTTCGACACCCTGAAACTCAATCGCGCCTTGCACGACCAAGGCGTACAGATTGCCGTCGGGAGTATCTTTTCCGCTTCGGGCAAGTACCGCAATTGCCTGCGGATGAACTACGCTGCCAAACCAACACCGCAGATTGAAGAGGCGGTGCGCAAGGTCGGCGCTGCGGCAATCAAACTGTTGGCGGAAACAGACAGCTTCACCGACTGACCTTTCTCTGGGAATCGGCGTCCTATGCCAACAACGACCGCCAATCGGAACAATCCTACGTGAGATTCAGACAGCCCCTGCTCGCTCTTCTCCTTCTCACTTCCTTGCTTGGCGGTTGCGCCAGCTTCGACGTTCAACGCGAACCGAGCCAGGCGTTGCCTGCCAGCGATTCGGCGTTTGGACGCTCGATCAAGGCTCAGGCTGCCTCCCATGAAGGCAAATCCGGCTTTCGCTTGCTGTCCAACAGCAGTGAAGCCTTCACTGCCCGCGCCGAACTGATTCGCAACGCCCAAAGCAGTCTCGATCTGCAGTACTACATCGTCCACGACGGGATCAGCACCCGGATGCTGGTGGAAGAACTGCTCAAGGCTGCCGACCGCGGCGTACGGGTGAGGATCCTGCTCGACGACACCACCAGCGACGGCCTGGACTGGACCATCGGCACGCTGGCGGCGCATCCGCAGATCGAAATCCGCTTGTTCAACCCGTTGCACCTGGGGCGCGCCACGGGCGTGACGCGTGCCATGGGCCGGCTGTTCGACTTGTCGTTGCAACACCGGCGCATGCACAACAAGTTATGGCTTGCGGATAACAGCGCGGCGATCGTGGGCGGACGCAATTTGGGCGACGAGTATTTCGATGCCAAGCCTAACCTGAATTTTACCGACATCGATATGCTCGGTATCGGTCCGGTCGCCGAACAACTCGGACACAGCTTCGATCAATACTGGAACAGCGCGCTGAGCAAACCGATCGATGAGTTTCTTTCGCGCAAACCGACGCAAAAGGATCTGCAGAACAGCCGTACCCGCCTGGAAGAATCGCTGGAAGAGACGCGCAAACAGAATCATGCGCTGTATCAACAACTGATGACCTTCACCACCAACCCCCGGATGGATATCTGGCGCCGCGAATTGATCTGGGCCTGGAACCAGGCGTTATGGGATGCACCCAGCAAGGTCCTGTCCAAGGGTGAACCCGATCCGCATTTGCTGCTGACCACGCAATTGGAGCCCGCGCTTGCGGGTGTCAGTAAAGAATTGATCATGATTTCGGCCTATTTCGTGCCCGGCCAGCCGGGATTGGTTTACCTCACCGGCCGGGCCGATGCCGGCGTGTCGGTGAACTTGTTGACCAACTCCCTTGAAGCCACCGACGTACCAGCCGTGCATGGCGGCTATGCGCCCTATCGCAAGGCGTTGCTGGAGCATGGGGTGAAGTTGTATGAATTGCGCCGTCAGCCCGGCGAAGGTGGCGGCAGCGGGCCTGTATTTTACGGCCGCTCCTACCGGGGCTCCGATTCCAGCCTGCATAGCAAGGCGATGATTTTCGACCAGCAGAAATCGTTTATTGGCTCGTTTAATTTCGATCCACGCTCGGTGCTGTGGAACACAGAGGTTGGCGTACTGGTAGACAGTCCGGAACTTGCCGCGTACGTGCAGAGAGCGGCACTGGAGGGTATGGCGCCAGCCCTGAGTTATCAGGTGAAGCTGGACAATGACCGGGTCGTCTGGGTGACTGAAGATGACGGAAAAATGCACGTATTGACCAAAGAACCGGGGAGCTGGTGGCGCCGGTTCAACTCCTGGTTCAGTACCACGGTCGGGCTGGAGCGCATGTTGTAACCGCGGTGGGCCGATTCCCAGTTTCGCCTCAAGCCGGCTCGGCGACCGTGCCAAACGCACCCTGGCGCGACAGCAGGATCACTAACCCGAATGCGCCGGCCGCCATCAACAACGGCAAGGCATGACCGCTGATCCACTGGCTGCCGGCACCGGCCGCCAACGGACCGATCAGGCAACCGATGCCCCACAGCTGCGCAATATGCGCATTGGCCCGCACCAACGCATCGTCGCGATAGCGCTCGCCGATCAGGATCAGCGACAAAGTGAACAGGCCGCCGGCACTGGCACCGAACAACACCCACAACGGCCAGATCAGCAGCGTGTCGATCAGCAACGGGATCGCCAGGCTCGACACCAGCAACACGACCGCGCAGCCAGTGAACAGCGTGCGCCGTGACAAGCGATCCGCCAGCGCGCCAATCGGCAACTGCAGCAAGGCATCGCCCACCACCACGGTGCTGACCATCGCCAGAGCAATGTCGGTGGTGAAACCCTGACGCAGGCAATAGACCGGCAACAAGGTCAGGATCATTGCTTCAAATGCCGCAAACAATGACACCGCCCAGGCAATCGCCGGCAGGCCACGGCAAAAGCCCAGCAAGTCACTGAAGGTCACGCTGCAAGCTTCGCTGGTCGGTGCTCCGCTGCGACCCATCAATAGAAACGGTGCGGCGGTCAGCAAACCGACGCCGACCCAGAAACCGTAGTCATGCTCTGTGCCCAGCACGCCCAGCAGCAACGGCCCGGCCAGCTGACTCAATGCGTAACTGCTGCCATACAGCGCCACCAATCGCCCGCGCCACTCTTCCAGCACAAGCTGGTTGATCCAGCTTTCACCGAGAATGAAGACGAGGGTCAGGATAACGCCGATCATCAGCCGCAGCGCCAGCCACACCGGATAGCTCGGCAGCAGCGCCAGCAAACCGATGGACAACGCCCCCGCCCACAGGCACAGGCGCATCAGGTTGGCCGTACCGAGACGTGCCGCCAGATGGCTGGAAATCTTCGCGCCCAGAAGCACGCCAATGGCCGGCATCGCAGCCATCACGCCGATGGCGAACGAACCGTAACCCCAGCCTTCAAGGCGAAACGACACCAACGGCATGCTGACACCCAAGGCCAGGCCAACACTCAAGACAGATGCCAACACGGCGAAATAAGTCGCCCAACGCATGTTCCACGCTCCTGTGGATATTTTATGTACAACACAAAACACTGTGGGAGCGAGCCTGCTCGCGATGACGGAGCAACATTCAACATTGACGTTGACTGTCATACCGCTTTCGCGAGCAGGCTCGCTCCCACAGGGGATCCTTGTCGCTTGGGGAATCTGTTTTGGAACAGACTCCCCTACAGCCTTACAACTTGATCCAGGTCGCCTTCAGCTCGGTGTACTTGTCGAACGCGTGCAAGGACTTGTCGCGACCGTTGCCGGACTGCTTGAAGCCACCGAACGGCGCGGTCATGTCGCCACCGTCGTACTGGTTGACCCACACGCTGCCGGCGCGCAGTGCCTTGGCAGTCAGGTGCGCCTTGGAGATGTCCTTGGTCCATACCGCAGCGGCCAGGCCGTAAGGCGTGTCGTTGGCAATCTCGATCGCTTCTTCGGCAGTGTCGAAGGTGATGACCGACAGCACCGGGCCAAAGATCTCTTCCTGAGCGATTTTCATCGCATTGCTGACGCCGTCGAAAATCGTCGGTTCCACGTAGGTGCCACCGGTTTCCTGAAGAATACGCTTGCCGCCTGTCACCAGTTTGGCACCGTCGGTGTGGCCGGATTCGATGTAGGACAGCACGGTGTTCATCTGCTGGGTATCCACCAGGGCGCCGACGTTGGTCGCCGGGTCGAGCGGATTGCCCGGCTTCCAGGCTTTCAATGCCTCGATCACCAGCGGCAGGAAAGTGTCCTTGATCGAACGCTCGACCAGCAGCCGCGAACCGGCGGTGCAGACTTCGCCCTGGTTGAAGGCGATAGCGCTGGCAGCCGACTCGGCGGCCGCTTGAAGGTCCGGCGCATCGGCGAACACGATGTTCGGGCTTTTGCCGCCGGCTTCGAGCCAGACGCGCTTCATGTTCGATTCGCCGGAGTAGATCAACAGTTGCTTGGCGATCTTGGTCGACCCGGTGAACACCAGGGTGTCGACGTCGTTGTGCAGGGCCAGGGCCTTGCCGACAGTGTGACCGTAACCTGGCAGGACGTTCAGTACGCCTTTCGGAATACCGGCTTCGACGGCCAGCGCAGCGATGCGAATAGCGGTCAGCGGCGATTTTTCGGACGGCTTGAGGATCACCGAGTTACCCGTGGAGAGCGCCGGGCCGAGTTTCCAGCAGGCCATCATCAACGGGAAGTTCCACGGCACGATCGCGCCCACCACACCGACTGGCTCGCGGGTGACCAGACCGAGCTGGTCGTGCGGAGTCGCGGCCACTTCGTCGTAAAGCTTGTCGATGGCTTCACCGCTCCAGCTCAGGGCTTGCGCCGCGCCGGGAACGTCGATGTAAAGGGAATCGCTGATCGGCTTGCCCATGTCCAGGGTTTCAAGCAGCGCCAGTTCTTCGGCATGCTGCTTGAGCAGGCTGGCGAAGCGGATCATGGTGGCCTTGCGCTTGGTCGGTGCCAGGCGCGACCAGACGCCGGAATTGAACGTGGCGCGAGCGTTTTCAACAGCGCGCTGGGCGTCGGCGGCGTCACAGCTGGCAATCTTGCCCAGCAGACGGCCATCGACCGGGCTGATGCACTCGAACGTCTCGCTGGAGACGGCATCGGTGTATTCGCCATTGATGTAGGCGCGGCCTTCGATCTTCAGATCGCGAGCCCGTTGCTCCCAATCGGCACGAGTCAGGGTGGTCATACGAGTGTCCTCCTCTTGTTGAATACGAGCGCCCCGCATTCTTTGCGGGCGACCTCAGGAATGCTTCCCGGCCAGCCTGCTTTTCGGCCCCCAGGTATCTGCCACCCTAAACCAGCCACACCTCATGTTTCAATATATTTGACATAAGGCGGGCAAACGGCCTTGCGATGTTCATTTTAATAAACATAGACTTTGGACTTTCCAACCACTCGGCCGCATTCACGGGGGATTACAACAATGAGCATCCAGGACATCGTCGACTTCAGCCAGGCCGATACCAAGGCCGAGCGCTATAAACCGGATCAAGCGAAAATCCTGAAGGGCGATCCCGAGCAAGTGGTTTACAACCACTACAACAGCCCATGCGGTCAGCTGAACGCTGGCGTTTGGGAAGGTGCAGTCGGTCAGTGGCATGTGAACTTCACCGAACACGAGTATTGCGAGATCGTTCAGGGCGTTTCAGTGCTGCGCGACAACGACGGCAACAGCAAAACCGTGCGCACAGGCGATCGCTTCGTCATTCCGGCCGGGTTTCGGGGCACCTGGGAGGTGTTGGAGCCGTGCCGCAAGATCTACGTGGCGTTTGAACAAAAAGCCTGAGAGCGGGCGTTTTAAGCCACCGAAAGCCCATCCCCTGCCGATGGGCTTTTTGTTGGCCGCGGGATGGGAAAATATCGCGACACAGTGCAACAGGTGATAAATGATCGCCGTTATTCCAGTATTTCCGTACGCCATCCATGACGGATGACGCGAGCACATTCGCTCATTTCAGCTATCGCAAGGAAGCAATACATGACCACTGATTTGAAACAACACCTGGACACCGCCACTCAGTATGTCGGTCGGCAATACTCCGAGGAGCTGCGTGCAGAAGTCGCCAACAAGACCGGCCTGGCAGTACGCCCGAGAGGCATAGGGTTCATCATGACCAAGGACTACAACCCCGCGCGCATCAATCTGCTGGTTGAAAACGAAATCATCACCCATGTCACCATGGGCAATTGATTTGCGCTGCGCCGTGTACCGCTCAGTGACTTGACCAGAGACTTATAGCAACACGAAACGCCCGATGCCCTGCATCGGGTTTTCGTAGGGCAAGGAGGCAACATGCTTGAGAATCCAGATCAATGCGACGTTACGATCGCTCAATACACCATTGGCCAGAAATACACCCCCGAATTGCTCGAAGAAGTTCGAACCAGGGCAAATGGCGCACCGGTCCGCGTCACCGGGCCAGGATTTGTCTCAGATCGCAAACGGGTCCCTCGCCGTATCAGCCTGCTAACCGATGCCGACAAAATCATCGTCAGCATTCAGTGCGGCTAAAAACTTCATCGCTCTTCGACTGCCGTTTAAAGTCGAGCGAGATACATAATTACCGCGTTTAGTCGTCGACCATGCTGGATGCTGTCCTGGGCCTCGGAAAATCGAGCCTCAACCTCATCATTCACAAGGAAGCGAATTAACATGAACCGATCTTTTACCATCAGCCTGCTGGCAGGGCTCACCTTTGCAGCCACCCTGACGTCGGCGCATGCCGAAGAGTCGTCGCAGCAATGCAATGCGCGGCGGGCACAGGATTTCATCGGCGTATATCTGACTCAAGCTGTCAGGGAGCAGGCACGGGTGGAGGCGCGTGCAGCCAGGGTTATCGTCAATCCGGTCACGCAAGAGTTTGATCCGCGCCGCTTGCGAATCATTACCGATCTCGATCTGAAGATCACCAGAATTTCCTGCGGCTGACCCCTCTCTTAACCCTATTCATTTTGCCAACAAAAAAGGCCCGTATCTCGCGATACGGGCCTTTTTTGTAAGAGGGAAAATCAATTACTTGATTTTGCCTTCTTTGTAGATCACGTGCTTACGAACAACCGGATCAAATTTCTTGATCTCGATTTTGTCCGGAGTAGTGCGCTTGTTCTTGTCGGTAGTGTAGAAGTGACCAGTACCGGCGCTCGAAATCAAACGAATCAATTCACGCATGATTAGCTCCCTTAGATCTTGCCAGCGGCGCGGATTTCGGCCAGCACGACAGTGATGCCGCGCTTGTCGATGATGCGCATGCCTTTGGCAGATACGCGCAGACGCACAAAACGTTTC
>Ga0213829_1000590_pt1 | contig 32783 bp, 27 predicted proteins | sample MC6MC0896MG_FD_180665 | JGI IMG/M metagenome (GOLD analysis project Ga0213829, IMG submission 180665) | Enriched soil aggregate microbial communities from Iowa State University, Ames, United States - MC6-MC0896-MG | ecosystem: Environmental > Terrestrial > Soil > Unclassified | place: USA: Iowa...
CACCGGGCACCGGCATCTGCCACCAGGTCAACCTGGAATACCTCGGCCGCACCGTCTGGACCAAGGACGAAGACGGCCGCACCTACGCCTTCCCCGACACCCTGGTCGGCACCGACTCCCACACCACCATGATCAACGGCCTTGGCGTACTCGGCTGGGGCGTCGGCGGGATCGAAGCGGAAGCGGCGATGCTCGGCCAACCGGTGTCGATGCTGATCCCCGAAGTGATCGGCTTCAAACTCACCGGCAAACTCAAGGAAGGCATCACCGCCACCGACCTGGTGCTCACCGTCACCCAGATGCTGCGCAAAAAAGGCGTGGTCGGCAAATTCGTCGAATTCTACGGTGACGGCCTCGCCGACCTGCCCCTGGCCGACCGCGCGACCATCGCCAACATGGCCCCGGAATACGGCGCCACCTGCGGCTTCTTCCCGGTGGACGACATCACCCTCGACTACCTGCGCCTCTCCGGCCGGCCGTTGGCCACGGTCAAACTGGTCGAAGCCTACTGCAAGGCCCAAGGCCTGTGGCGCCTGCCCGGCAAAGAACCGATCTTCACCGACAGCCTGGCCCTGGACATGGGCAGCGTCGAAGCCAGCCTCGCCGGGCCGAAACGCCCACAAGACCGCGTCTCCCTGCCCAACGTCCCGCTAGCCTTCAGCGACTTCACCGACCTGCAATTCAAACCCACCAGCAAGGAAGAAGGCCGCCTGGAAAGCGAGGGCGGCGGTGGCGTCGCCGTCGGTAACGCCGACCTGGCCGGCGAAGCGGACTACGACTACGAAGGCCAGACCTACCGCCTGAAAAACGGTGCCGTGGTCATCGCTGCCATCACCTCCTGCACCAACACCTCCAACCCGAGCGTGATGATGGCCGCCGGCCTGGTGGCAAAAAAAGCCGTGGAAAAAGGCCTCACGCGTAAGCCCTGGGTCAAAAGCTCCCTGGCGCCCGGTTCGAAAGTGGTCACCGACTACTACAAGGCCGCCGGCCTGACCCAGTACCTCGATGCACTCGGCTTCGACCTGGTCGGTTACGGCTGCACCACCTGCATCGGCAACTCCGGCCCCTTGGCGGAGCCAATCGAAAAAGCCATCCAGCAAGCCGATCTCACCGTCGCCTCCGTACTCTCGGGCAACCGCAACTTCGAAGGCCGCGTGCACCCGCTGGTGAAAACCAACTGGCTGGCCTCGCCGCCCTTGGTCGTCGCCTACGCCCTGGCCGGCACGGTGCGGATGGACATCAGCAGCGAACCCCTGGGCACCGACAAACAAGGCAACCTGGTCTATCTGCGCGACATCTGGCCGAGCACCCAGGAAATCGCCGACGCCGTCAACCAGGTCAACACCGCCATGTTCCACAAGGAATACGCCGAAGTCTTCGCCGGCGACGAACAATGGCAAGCGATCGAAGTGCCCCAGGCCGCGACCTATGTCTGGCAGGACGACTCGACCTACATCCAGCACCCACCGTTCTTCGACGACATCGGCGGCCCGCCCCCGGTGGTCAAGGACGTCGCCGGCGCCCGGGTCCTCGCCCTGCTCGGCGACTCGGTCACCACCGACCACATCTCCCCCGCGGGCAACATCAAGGCCGACAGCCCCGCCGGCCACTACCTGCGCGACAAAGGCGTGGAACCGCGCGACTTCAACTCCTACGGCTCCCGTCGCGGCAACCACGAAGTGATGATGCGCGGCACCTTCGCCAACATCCGCATCCGCAACGAAATGCTCGGCGGCGAAGAAGGCGGCAACACGATCTACATTCCGACCGGGGAAAAAATCCCGATCTACGACGCCGCCATGCGCTACCAGGCCGCCGGCACCCCGCTGGTGGTCATCGCCGGCCAGGAATACGGCACCGGCTCCAGCCGCGACTGGGCCGCCAAAGGCACCAACCTGCTCGGCGTCAAAGCCGTCATCGCCGAAAGCTTCGAACGCATCCACCGCTCCAACCTGGTCGGCATGGGCGTCCTGCCCCTGCAATTCAAACTCGACCAAAACCGCAAGACCCTCAACCTCACCGGCAAAGAAACCCTCGACATCCTCGGCCTGACCAACGTCGAACTGACACCGCGAATGAACCTGACCCTGGTCATCACCCGCCCCGACGGCAGCCGCGAAAAAGTCGACGTCCTGTGCCGGATCGACACCCTCAACGAAGTGGAATACTTCAAATCAGGTGGCATCCTGCACTACGTGCTTCGACAACTAATAAATTCCTGATCGTTCAACCGGGGCGTATGTGCCGAATTTCCGTTCCACATACACCCCCGCCCCCCTAAAGGAGCCTGAAGCATCCTACTCAGCAACAATATCAATCACTAAAAGCCAACTATTTCGCCAACCAAATTTTATGCATAATGACTGCAGGAAAAACCTTAAGAGCAAAACAGCTCGCGACCGACATCATATAAAAAACATACAAAGTACCAGCCGAGAATAAAGCATAAACAACCTTGTACTGACCAAGAAAAACAAAACGCCTGCCTGCGCTGTTTAAATCTGTATCATCCATATAAAAACCATAAATAAAAAAGACAACCACAACCATCCAGGCTATTGACAACAAAATCATTTTACTCACCGAATGATCTGCATAGCTACATTGCTCATAAGTTGAGTTTTTCAGTGTAAAAAAAGTGAAAACGATGGCGAACGGAGGCGCGACCAAACACAAGTAATTAGTAACCAATTTGCTGGACAAAGGAAATGCTGACGACCACATCCCAACCCTGGAAAATAAATATTGGTCAATAATTTTTTCGATCGCATCACACAACTGCCCATGCGAGTTATCAGGAACAATATATACCAATAAGAAAATTGGACACCAAGTGGCAAACATAAATATGTATGGAATTTTCATCGTTACAAATTTCATACCCGGCTGCCGCATTAGATTCTCCATTAGTAAAAACCCTCGACACACTTCGCTGCCGAGGGTATTAAAACACAACAAAGACAGTGTATTCCATGCACCTGCAATTAATTCATGAAATAACCATTGATTTCATCAACTTTTTTTGCGTCAAAGTAGGATGTTGCATAGGCCATCATCAGTGCAACGGCTGGAACGCTGAAAATTACAGGCGCCCCAATCATTGCGAAAAATCCGGCAAATACAATACCAGCCGCAAAAGCCGCGAGTTTTCCAACAGCCAATGCTTCAATTTCCAACCCAAGCGGCTTCCAGTCACCCGTTTTAAATCCAATAACCGTTTTCTCCCGAATGGCCTCAGCTTGAACAATGTTTCCAACAACACCGAACGCCCTACCCAACCGGTTTACATTATCAGCGAAGGAAGCTTTATCCAATGCATTGAGCGATTCGACGACAGCTTGGGTATCTTTTGCATTCAGCTTTAAATTTGGATTAGCTCTGACCTTCTCAAAGGTGGCTAAGGCTTCGCTGTAGTTTCTAATCTTCTTGCCAGCAATATTGGCTTGAAGGTCTTGAGCTGTTTTACTTAGATTGGCGCCGTACTTTTCAAGAATATGTTTATTGGTGTCAGCTAGGAAGCTTACCGCAGCTTTGTAAGCCGCTTCTTCCGCTTGCGCTGCAGCTACTTCGGCAGCCACTCGCAGAGCTTCTGCTTCTGCTTCCGCAGCAATGCGGGCTCGTTCGACGGCAACTCGTTGAGCTTCGGCTTCTGCGGCAAGTCGAGCGTGTTCCAATAAACCCTCAGCTGCTCGGGCACGGGCACTCAGCTCTCCAAAGGCATTTGTCGCTTCAGTCAGATGTCGAATATTTTCAGAATGAAGGAGTGATAGATGGTAGTCATACCATCGCTTGCCTAAATTTGTATCCGCTTGGAGATTTGTAAGGTTTTTCAATGCTTCAAGTTCTGGCTTACTCAATGGCGATTGCATATTAGGATTGGCGACCACATAGGTGCTTATCGCCGATTGCTCTCGCGCAATAATAAGATTTAATGCCGTCTTATACTTCTCCAACGATTGAGAATGAGTAATTCCCTCTACTGAACCTGTCCAAGAAACTAATTCTTCTTGAAGGAAATGGAGCAGCAACTGAATTCTAATGTTTTTTTCAGCGTCAACCGCATAAAGCCTTTCGGCCAGCCAAGATACTACCTGATCTGGACCGGATTGAGATTCAGCCTCAGCCTGAATCACTTTGCTAGCCAAACCAGCAAGTTGAGCAGCCAGGAAACTATTCTCCAGTGAAATTCGTTTAAGCTCTAGAGCTGAGCGGTAGGCACGATTTATTGATTCATAAGCACCGAGTAGATCCGATGGAACCGTATTCACACCATCGACAATTTTTCGAAAAGGAAGGTCTTTCATCAAGAAAAATGGGTTTTGCCCATATAACGAATGTGCACTCTCAACTTTAGACTGATATTCCTGCTCCTTGACAGCAATTATATCAATCGTAGTATTTCGATCTTGTTTGGCCGCCTCAACTTGTGTGAGGTGGCGCCCAGCTTTAGCCGATTGTTTTTTTTGTTCAACCTCATTTGCAACAGCACCAATCAGCTTATTGAATACTTCTGCGTACTCGCTATCAATAATAGACTGGTTTATGCGATGTTCTCCCATAAAGTCATCCCAGATGTAGGGGGTTAGGGGGCTGAGCTTACCCGAGCCTGAGCTACCACCTCTGCGATGCTCATCATTTATACCGGAATCGATATAAAGACCACTACTGCCACTGAAGGTTGGCAGACTTGAAGCCCTCACAGATATGGGCCTCAACTCGTATGAATTTGGTCCTGTTCTCACATGAGGTCCTAAGTACGTTTTAGCGCCGGACATATAAATTCCTTTTTAATTTTTTAGCGGTAGGAGTTTGTGCAAGCGAACTCACTGTGCATCCATACAGCCCACATTTCCACTCCTAATAGTTACGATTCGTAACTCCGCGTTCATAGGCCGACGGATTCTTTTATCTTGCCTGGCAAGAAAAATGTAAGTTTGAATTGCGGTGTTTCGGCGGCACTTGACCAGCCAGTATTCTCCTGATCGCGGTCGAACCTCACTGCCCCCCTTGAAACACCACCTGTAGATACTCTGTTTGTGATTAAGCTGTCGCGAAATGTGTCCGCCAAAAAGATTGGTCGTGTCAAATTCGCCAGAGCGTATACACGCTCATAAGGCGGTCATATGCTTACGAATCAATGCCCCAATGGGCTGCATTTTCTTCTTGCCCAAACGTCCGGGAACTCATGAAGGGTTTTAACATTCTCGTCGCCACGGATTGGCGTCATGACTGGCACATCGCTGCGCGTAACTGGAGGTTGCCATATTTCGACAGTCGGCCAGGCCGGTTCACGGTAGTAACTGACAGTCCCCCGCCGGCCACTACCTGCGCGACAAAGGCGTGGAACCGCGCGACTTCAACTCCTACGGCTCCCGTCGCGGCAACCACGAAGTGATGATGCGCGGCACCTTCGCCAACATCCGCATCCGCAGGGCATCCTGCACTACGTCCTGCGCCAACTGATAGCCTCCTGAACCCACCAACCCCACAGGTTCTCCGGGCATTCACCTACTCCACCTTGGCAACATCCACCCGGTAACCCGCCCCGGGCCCCCCTTCGTGCAACGCCAACTGAATGTCCGCATACACCGCATTCGCCTCAGCCGCCGTAATTGATCGCGAACAACCACGCAACACCACCCGCAAAAGCACATTCTCCTGTGCCGGCAGCAGTCCGAGGCGTTCAACAGCCTGCACGGGTACTTCCGAGAACGCCCAACGCCCCTTGACCTGCATCTCCTCGATCCAGTCAGCGCAGTCGCCAGCCGCTTGCAGCATTCTCTCGGTCAACACTTCCTCGCTCAGCCCAGGCGTGACCGCCAAGGAAATGTCACGCGCAATCGAAGGCAACCGCGATACGGCGCTCCACGGTTTCAAATCATGCATCTGCGCCTGTACCCGTACGTTCTGATCCCGCAGCAAACGAATATCCGGGATGCCTTTGCGCAGCATGGTCAGACGGTCCAGCCCCATACCGAGCGCCAGCCCTTCATGTTGCAACGGATCTATCTTCAGGCGCTGCAGTAAAGACGTCGCAATACGACCGCATTCCAGCACCTCGACCGGTACGCCGTCGTTCAACACATTCACTTCGATTCCGCCTTCGGTGTAGTGATGCGGACTCTTGCTGTGAACCCAGGATTTGCCAGGTACGGCGCAACCGAGAACATCGCCGACCAGACGCAACAAGTGTTCATGCGTCGACAGGTCCGGATCACCGAGTACCCAGATATCCATTTGATGCGGCTCTGCACAATGCCAACGATCCCGGCTATCCCGGCGAAAAGTAATGCCTGGCGCCGCCAGCACTATCACCTCACCCGGCTGCCGTACCTCAGCCGCACGCTGAAGCGCCGCCGGAATTTGACTGGTGGTCTGCGTTCGCAACAAAGAGTGCTCATCGACCCACCGGGTGTGTTCGCTGCCAAGGGTGATTTCTGTCGGGTCATAACCGAGCAAACCGTAATTTTCTTCCGCGGAGACAATGCGCGGTCCGGTCTGGACTTTTGCCTGAGGCCAGCCTTTTTCAAAAAGCCCCAGCAGGATCTCATCCAGCAATAGCCGGATGGCGTGATCGCGAGTACTTTTCTCCGTGAGGTCTTGCAGTAACAGGGCTTGATCGACGGATGTATCTGCCAGATATTGCTTTGATCCTTGCACTCACTCATCCTCTATTAATGGCTGAACCTTGAGGTTCAAGAAAACAATCAATAAACGTAGCGAAATCCGAGTGCCAGTTATAGCCAAAACCTGGAAAGTGTTGAACTTTCGGAATCGGACTACAGACGTTACTTACACAAGTAACCAAGCGGGCGACCATCACCAACCGCCCGCTGTTGATTCAAGCGCTGATCGGCCAGCAACAGTCGACTTACCCAACCTCCCTATCAACCCCTCCCGATCCCTGTTTACTCTCAGCAAACTCACCACTCACCACATCAATCTGAACTTGATGATCCGCCATACCTTTCAACACTTCCCGAATCACCCCATTCGCATCAAAGCGCACCGCCCCATAATGCTCACTGTGACAACACAACCGCACCATCAACACCACCGACTCCGAATTCACCCCCACCAACCGAACATCAACCGCCGGCGCCGACAACACATTCGCCACCTTCCCCAATCGCTGCTGCAACAACCCCACCACCACCCGCTCATCCGTCTCGAACGGCAGCGAAAACGATAACTCCACCCGCCGAAACTCATTGCTGGAAAAGTTCTGAATATTGTCAGAAAAAATCTTGTTATTCCCCACCAGCGTCAACACGTTATCCGCCGTATTAACAGTCGTCACAAACAACCCGATCTCCGTCACCGTGCCCACTACACCGCCGGCCCCAATCTCATCGCCAACCTTGAACGGCCGCAAAACGATGATGAACCCACCCGCCGCCAGATTCGCCAACAACCCCGACCACGCCATGCCAATCGCCAAACCGACCGCCGCCAGAATCGCCGCAAAGCTGGTCGTCTCAATCCCGCAATACCCAAGAATGGCAATCACCAGGATGATATTCAGCGTGACCGTGATAAAAGACCCGACATAACGCAACACCGTCGGATCAATCTTTTGCCGGGTCATCGAGCGCTGAACAAACCGAACAATAAAACCGATCATCCACCGGCCCACTATCCAGAACAGCACCGCAAAAATAATCTTCAAGCCAACAGTAGCCCCGGACTGAATGAGCAAGTCCACTAATTCATTGGCTCTATCGACACTGTCACTGGCAACGCTATTAAGTTCGTCCATGATGGAGTACCCCTCACAAGGAGAAGAAAGTTAGACACCCTCTCCTGCAGACTCCCCACATTGACACCCGCTGTCTACTGTCAACTTTGACAGGTGCGAGCCGTTAATGCTTTGACACTTACAAGTTCGACCAACGACGCCTGCCAGTTCATAGCAGGCAATACCGTCCGTCACTTCGACGATCAGCCTGTCATTGTTGACAGGTTTCTTCATGATGTTTTTCCCCTAGCTTGAAGTTGCATCACCGCAGCGCAGCCCCTTACTACGATCATTACCGACATGGAGATCGTCAGTCATGAAACTTGCCTCAAAAAACCCCGATCGACATGCCCGGACGGCTATCGACATCGCGCAGATGGCCACAAGCATCGCGGTACAACCGCCCTATTTCGCTTTCACCTCGCTTTATACGCAGCCTGACGAATGGGACATCTATGGTGAATTCACCCCTGAGCAACCGCGAGGGAATGAAACAGGGCCATTGGCAACCGCCGAGGCAGGCCGTCATCTGGCCATTCTGGGATCATGCGCGGCGGCGCTGACACAGCCGGAAGGAACGCGGGTGTACTACCTGGCGTCACGCGCCCTATGGGGTCTGCGTTACTACCCCATCGGGCTTGACCAGACGCCGTCGATGACCGCCAGGGCGAAAATCGTTGAACAGTCGCGCAAAACCGTCACCGCAAACACTCAACTGCTGGTGGGCGGGCAGCTATTCGCAGAATTGGTCGTGAGTTACCACGTCCTGGCAGAAAAGACCTTTGAGAAACTCTTCGCCAGCCATCGATTGCCACCGTCTATACCCACTGGCCAGTCTCCCTATGCCGAAGCGCTCCCATTGTCGGTGCTTGCGCTCAGCGATCAGGAGATCACCGCCTGCAGTGTCGGGTTCTGCGCCGCACGGTGCGAAGGACATTTTCCGCAATACGCCATGTGGCCGGTCGCCGTGATCATGTACGCAATGAGTCAGGCCCTGTCCCGGCTACTGGATCACAAAATGGGGCGAGCCGTTTCCTACAGGCTTTTGCATGTGACGTTAAACGCCGCCGAACTGGTGCCGGCCACCAGGCAACTGCAGTTCAATGCCCACCTTTCGTCGATAGATGACAAGGGCAAGTTCTGTGATGTGGTGTGCAGCGCTGCCTATGCGGGGCGGATAGTTGCCACTGCTTGCGCCGAAGTTGCAATAGAGTGAAAGGATTAATACTCGATAAAGGGAAATGCATCGTTGCGCAGGCGCAGGGCAAAGGGCAGTCCGAAAGAACTGCCCTTTTTCAACTCCCTGGTCACAGGAAGTCGGTGCTACTCAGGGTGATCTATCCGATCCAAAGCGCGATTCACCGCCAACTCGCCCAGCATGATGACTTGCGCAATACCCAACAGGGAATTGCGGCTCGTCCCGTCCAGATGATCCGCCAGGTCCATGGCCATGACATTGGCCGACGCCAGGGATTCGCAAGCGTGGCCCAGCAGCGTTTCGACATCGATCTGCGGGTTGACGATGAACATGCTGTCGAGCTGCCTCGGGGTGGCTTTGATAACGGCGGCGTGGGCGGCGGGGTTGGCGTAGAAATCGAGGGCGCGTTTGACAACCTCGTCGTGATTTTCTGAATCGGGGGGCTCGTGCAGCGATGCTGGATCGGTGTCCGGCGGGTTGGGCGTTACTTTGAACATAGATGAAACTCCAGATAATTAAAGTGGAGCCATCACCCTCGCTACCAAACGTGGGTGGCGGCCATACGAAGGTTGGTAGACCGGTTACCTGGCAACCCGGCGCGCTCGAGAGCGCCCTACGCATGGCCACCATAAAACCTAGGCCTGAAAAGGCCTGCAAACGGTGGCGCTATGCGCCGGGTAACCGGGCTACCAAACCCGATCGCTATTTTTTAGCGACCGGCAAACGATAGAGCCCAGGCCCAAGACGCACAAGCCGGCGGATTCTGACGTAACCGTAGGCAATGGAGCAAGACGTTGTAGCCTGCGCGATGTAACCTACAGCTCTTTTAAACACGCTCTGTCGGAGGATGTTTAATACGCCGATTACGCGACAAAAACATGAACTGTAGATAAGCACGGACTTGTAGGAGCCACCGGCCCTATCAGTTCTGATAGTAGGCAACGATCAAAAAAAGAATGATGCTGACAGCTCGGTTTTTTGGACCTTGCACGGAACTCAGCCAATGCCTGCTTCAGCAAGTGAAACCCTACTGGGTAGCTACCACTACGACCCGCTCGATCGCCTCCTCGATTGCACACCCTCTAAGCAGGCTGCCATCCACCGCTATTACTGCCAAACACGCCTGGCCACTGAAATACAAGGCGCAGCGCAACGCAGCATCGTGCAACACGACGACCAGCTGTTGGCGCAGCAGCACCGGCGCGACGGCATAGAATTAACCGCCACCCTACTGGCGACTGATCAACAGCGTTCTGTATTGAACGCGCTCGATGCAAACCAGCCTCACGCCCTCGCATATACACCCTATGGCCATCGTCCGCTGGAAAATGGGTTACTGAGCTTGCTCGGTTTCAACGGCGAACGGCCGGATCCGGTGACCGGGCATTATCATTTGGGCAATGGCTATCGGCAGTACAACCCGGTGATGATGCGGTTTAACAGTCCGGACAGTTGGAGTCCGTTTGGGGACGGTGGGTTGAATGCGTACGCGTATTGTGAAGGAGACCCCATAAACCAAGCGGATCCAACGGGGCACAGTCCTTTTAAGTTTGTGGCAAAGGCCGTCAATAAATTATCGAAGATTTCAAAAAAATCACGAACCATCTCAAAATCATCCGCAAGAAAGGGTGCCGTAAAACGAAAGCACGATATTAATGCAGTTATCGCTGAAATTAATGAAAAAGACCCCATAGCCAGTATAACCGGCGCATACACCAGTCGATCCGAGCTAACCGACATCAACCAGACTCACCTCCTTTATCAGCATGCACAAAGAGCCTATCCGTTCATTACTGTCCGTCGCCCGAACATACAACCCGTGAACATACCTGACACAAGGAAACCCACATGGATAAATACTAATAATACCCGCCAGCTGGATGTATCCTCCTTCGACATATCGATTGCGAACTTCAGAAATGGAGCGGCACAACTCGAAAAATTATCGCTCGGCAGAGGACGCGATTGGTCTAGCCTGGCCGACGAGCTGGAAATTATACGCGCCGACCATATTCGGCGAAATACAGGAATCAAATTATACGAAAAAAAAAAGACGTTCCCAATATGGTCAATAATCCGGCTAACAGTGTGAAACCTCCAAGCCGGGTTTCCACTGTTCAAACTCACATTGCGATTACTTCAGTGTCATCTTCGTGTTGTTCAGCTCAAATCATGGAGTTGCTTAAACGTGAGCTCTGCATTTGCCCGCGCCCTTGGTGGCTCGCCTGCATAGCCTATGCAAACCTCTCTTTCTAAGGCAACCAACACACAATCCACATGTCTCCAACGCCCCTAATCACCAACCTCAACAACCGCACCAGCTACTTTCCCCTTCACCTCCATTGCCGACCCACCCCCACATCTGCCTAAATGCCCACATAAAGCCAAGCCCCACCTCAAGGAAGACCCATGCTCCGACTGCCCTGGCCGTACCTGACACTACTCACCGCCGGCTACGTCCTCGCACTCACCCACGGCCAACTCTCCCTCCAGGCAGCCCTCCCCATCACCCTGCTCCTGCTCGCCGGCATCGCCGTCCAACCACAGAACCACCCCTACGCCCGCTACCTCGGCCACACCCTATTCATCATCCTGGCCTTCGCCCTGGCACTCCACTACCTGCCAGGCTTCCACAACGCCCAAGTCATCCCCCCACAACGCTTCAGCGAAAACGCCATCCCCTTCTCGATGTACCTCAACCTCGACAAACCCCTGATCGGCTTCTGGCTCATCCTCGCCTGCCCCTGGATCATCGCCCAACGCTCACTCAACCAAACCTTCAAAACCAGCGCCATAACCCTGAGCCTCACCGCCCTGCTCACCCTCGCCAGCGCCTGCCTGCTCGGCATCATCGAATGGTCACCGAAATGGCCCGACGTCGCCCGACTCTGGCTCCTCAACAACCTGCTGCTGGTCACCCTGGTCGAAGAAGCCCTGTTCCGCGGCTATATACAAGGCGGCCTCACCCAACGACTCAAACACCTGCCCTACGGCGAAAACCTCGCCCTGCTGCTCGCCGCGCTACTGTTCGGTCTGGCCCATTGGGGCGTCGGCTGGCAATGGGTTTTCCTGGCGACCTTGGCAGGCGTCGGCTACGGCCTGGCCTATCGCTTCGGCGGACTGGCCGTCGCAGTTGCCACGCACTTCGGCTTGAATCTGCTGCACTTTGGCCTGTTCACCTATCCAATGCTGGCATAATGGCATTGCCGAGAAAGGTAAACGCTTGTATGAGAGAAAGTCACAGCCGAGCCTTGACCCTCCCCCCCTACGCCACTACAGTGCACGCTTTTGAAATGGCCCCGGCAGCAGTAATGCACCGGAGAAGGCCGTACTGTTGCGCTGGAAAGGAATTCCATCCCCCTCCTCCTGCTGCCTGTGCGGTCATCACACACGATATCGCAACCTGCGCAGCCCCCTATGTTCAATAAAATTCTTGTCGTTTGCATCGGCAATATCTGCCGCAGCCCCACCGTCGAAGCCCTGCTTAAAAGCAGATTGGCCCATCGCGGCATCGAGGTCACTTCGGCCGGCCTCGGCGCGCTCGTGGACAAACCCATGAACAAGATCGCGCTCGAAGTTTTGCGCGAGCATGGCGGCGATCTCCCGGACCACAAGGCTCGGCAACTGACTCGCGAACATCTGCAACATGCCGATGTGATACTCGCTATGGAACAAGGCCATGTGGACGCCATCATCGAAATGGCTCCGGAAGTCCGCGGCAAGACGTTCCTGTTGGGCAAGTGGCAGAACAACCAGGAAATTTCCGACCCCTACCGCCAGCAGAAAGACGCCTTCGATCACGTTTTCCAGTTGATGACGCAAGGCGTCGACAGCTGGTCGAAAAAATTATAATCACCTCTTGTAAAAGTACCCCGCATGCCAAGCCAAAACAGCCTACCTATTCAGGAACACCGCGACGACGATGATGACATCGATCTGCTCGCGCTATTCGGCACCTTGATCGATAGCAAGTGGATCATTATCGGAATTACGGCGTTTTTTTGCGTCGTTGGTGTTGCTTTCGCCTTGCTGTCACCCCCGGTCTATCAGGCTAACGCCCTCGTCCAGGTCGAAGAGAAGAAAGGCGGTATGGCTGCATTGGGTGGCTTGGCGGAAATGAGCGAGATGTTCGGAACCACTTCTCCGGCGGTGACCGAAATCGAGCTGCTCAAGTCCAGGGCTGTGCTGGGCAAAGCTGTCGAAAACCTTAAACTCGACATTGTCGTCCAGCCGAACTATTTCCCTGTGATCGGACGATTCCTGAGTCGACGATTCCAACCAGAAAGTACTAACGAACTCGCCACACCGCTGCTTGGTTTGGACAGCTACACATGGGGTGGAGAAAAACTCGACATTTTCCAATTGGAAGTCCCGGATGCATATTTGGGTAAAGCGTTGACATTACGCGCTGAAGGCAATAACACCTTTAGCCTGCTCAATGACGATGACGAAATCCTAATGGGTGGACAGGTTGGCGAAAAGCTCGAGCTAAACGGCTTCAAAATACAAGTCGCCACCCTTAAAGCCAATGCCGGGTCGCAGTTCAATGTGACCAAACAGCGCCGCCTCAATACAATTTTACAGTACCAAGAAGATGTGTCTGCAGGTGAGCGCGGCAAAGAATCCGGCATCATCGCGTTATCGCTGGAAAACGAAGATGCGGTACTGGCTAGCAAGATACTGGATGAAGTCAGCCGCCTGTACGTATTGCAAAACGTCCAACGCAATTCAGCCGAGGCAGCTCAAAGCTTAGAGTTCTTGCGCACCCAAATACCGGATGTACGCAAGCAACTAGAGAAGGCCGAAGGCCAGCTTAATGCTTACCAGACCAGCACCCGCTCGGTAGACATAACCATCGAGACCAAAGCTGTGCTTGATCAAATCGTGGCCTTAGAGACGTTGATCTCGGAGCTTAAGCTCAAGCAAGCGGAAATGGAGCACCGATTTACCCGTGAGCATCCGGCCTATCAAGCTTTGATGACTCAAATGGGCCAACTCGCTGGACAGAAAGTAGCGCTGGAAAAAAAGATCAAGAACCTGCCAGAGACCCAGCAGGAATTGCTGCGACTGGCCCGCGACATGCAGGTCACTACCGAAATTTACACGCAACTGCTGAATAAAACCCAAGAGCTGGACATCGTACGCGCCGGTACAGTCGGCAACGTCCGCATTATCGACTCCGCTGATGCGAACATCGATAAGCCAGTGAAGCCAAAGAAACCGATGATCGTGCTTATAGCCACCTTGCTCGGGGCACTGATCGCCGTCGCCTACGTACTGATCCGCAAAGCGATCAATCGCGGTGTCGAAGACCCAGACGTCATCGAGCAACTTGGCATTCCGGTCTACGCCTCGATCCCGCTCAGCAAGAGCCAATCCCTGATCGAAGCCAACCTGAAAAGTAACGGTCGCGCATCAACTGACTCGCTGCTACTTGCGGTCAATAACCCTGCCGACCTCGCCGTAGAATCGTTGCGCAGCCTGCGTACCAGCCTGCACTTCGCGACCCTGGAAGCCAAGAACAACATCCTGATGATCTCCGGCCCGAGCCCGGCGGTGGGTAAATCCTTCGTCTCCTGCAATCTGGCGGCCATCATCGCCCAGACCGGGCAGAAGGTACTGCTGGTCGACGCCGACATGCGCAAGGGTTACCTGAACAAGATGTTCCGCAAGGACGTGAGCAACGGCTTGTCTGATCTGCTCGCAGGCAAAATCGACTTGAACACTGCAACCCACGCTACCGAAGTGGAAAACCTGCACGTCATCACCCGCGGGCAGATTCCACCAAACCCGTCGGAATTGTTGATGCACAGCAATTTCACCCAGTTCCTGGAAACCATCAGCAGCCAATATGACCTGGTGATCATCGACACCCCGCCTATCCTGGCTGTTACCGACGCCGCTCTGGTCGGACGACAGGCCGGCACCAGCCTGATCGTGACCCGTTTCGGCGTCAACGCCGCCAAGGAAATCCAGGTGACCAAGCGTCGCTTCGAACAAAACGGCATCGTCATCAAGGGCGCAATTTTCAACGCGGTGGAACGCAAAGCTTCCGCCTACGGCTACGGCAACTACAGCTACTACCAGTACGAATACGCCTCAGACAAATAGCACCGGAATATCAGGGCAGCACCACTGCCCTGATCTACCCATGAGAGCCCTCCGTATGCCACCCCAGCATCTGCCTCCCCGCTGGTATCTGATCCAGTGCAAACCACGGCAAGATTCACGCGCCGAGGAAAACCTGACTCGCCAAGCCTTCAAGTGCTTCCGCCCCACCCATCCCGTCGAACGCATTCAGCGTGGCCGCCGAACCTCCTCGGTGGAGTCACTGTTCCCTGGCTACTTATTTATCCAGTTAGACCAGCTCAACGACAACTGGCACCCCATCCGCTCCACTCGCGGAGTGAATCAGCTGGTGACGTTCGGCAAACAACCTATTGCTGTAGCAGACGGACTCATCGACCAACTCAAACAACGATTAAACGAAGAACCTGCAGAATCCGTAACGCTTGAGCCCGGAGACCGCGTGCGAATCAACAGCGGCAGTTACAAAGAACTCGAGGCCATATTTCTCGCCCGCGACGGTGCCGAACGCATAGTAATCCTCCTGCAGCTTCTGCATCGCGAACACACCCTAAGCATCCCGATCAGCGCAATAGAAAAAAACTGACCTTACGCGCGCCCTAAAACAAAAAAGTCCGGACCGCCGCCGCACCGTCGCGACCAGGATAGAACTTACGCTACGCCTCCTGACACGTACTTTAGATATTGACCTCCCTTAGAACTTCAATTCGCGCACCCATCAATCCAAACAGCGCAACAGTCATAGCTAATTGCCATCACAGTCGCTCTTCCTCCAACTACAACTCTCATCTGTACCGCTAGAAGCATCTATTTCCAACAAAAATCCTGGGTTTCTCCGGTCATTCCTCTCACTAAATCCGTGACCCACTACTCAAAACACACAGTCACGTATGTAGGATCTTTCAGTGAAGACTGTATTTGCCTTCACTTTTCCTACCAAATGAGTAAAATGCCGACGTCGGCTGAGAAAAAAACTCATTTCGGCAGGATGCCATTGCACAGACTTCGCGCTGTGCAGCAGTCAAGGAAAGACTTATCTCCTCTGCGCGCCATTAACCGAGCAAAGACTCGGCCCTGCCTGATTGACCTTCTCCCTAAAAAATTGCCAGCGCTTGTGCATACGGCTCACGTCGCACCCACGGCGCACGTTCTCAGGAAACCAACGGTGAATCCTGGGGCGGTAGCGTGCCCAAAACCTTGATATCGGCCAAGGAAAGCGCTCCCTGTCACGGATGCGGGAACGCCACGACAACGACTGGTTTGTGCCTCAGGCCAAACAGTAACTCCAGCTGCACGGAGGTTATACCTCCTCACAGCGGGCACAGCCCGGAAGGCTATGCCCATTCCAACGCGAGGGACTTCATCTTGATTCGCAAGCGCAGCACCACGATGCCAGCAGGCCGCAGCCTTACCTTCTGGGCCCAATGGCTGGCGGCAATCTCCATTCTCATCCTGTTGCTTTGCGCACTGGCAGTGATGAAAACAGGGGAAGTCGATACCCAATACCGGATGCTGGGCGCGTTCATGTTGCTCGGCTCGGTACCGGCTTATTCCATGATGCAGGTCTACCATAAGCATCATGGCTATGTGGTGGGACTTGGCCGCCTTCTTGCTGGATGGCTAGTATTGCTCTCAGGTTTGATGGTAATAGCCTTCATCACCAAGACCAGTGAGATGTTCTCTCGTGAAGTGATCCTGACGTGGATCTTCGCTGGTTTCGCAGCGCAAGCCTGCCTGTACCTGCCACTGCATAACCTCGCCAGACGCTACCAGCAGAAACTTCAGGCTGCTCGCACCTCGCTGATCGTCGGCACGGGCGAGTTGGCCCTCGACCTCGCGGATAAACTAACTCTAGAAAAAAACGAACCATTGATAGGCCTTGTGGCGGCGGACGATCTGCCGTTACCAAGCGACAGCCTGCACCCCATCCTGGGCAGTCTTGCCCACTTGCGCGACCTGATCGCCACCCATCGCATTCGCCGGCTTTACATAGCATTGCCACTGACCGAAGCCGAAAAAATCGAGGAACTTTACATCGATTTGCTGGATTCCAGCGTCGACGTGATCTGGATCCCCGACTTGCGAAGCCTGATTTTGCTCAACCACTCGGTGTCGGAAATCGAGGGGCTGCCTGCGATCCACCTTAATGAGAGCCCGCTAACCTCTTACCCGACCGCAGCACTCTCCAAAGCCTTTCTGGATCGCACTGTCGCGCTGTTCGCCATCATCATGCTCAGCCCCGTGTTATTGGCCACCGCCCTCGCCGTGAAGATGTCATCACCCGGCCCGGTGCTGTTCAAGCAAAAACGCCATGGCTGGAACGGCAAGATCATCAAGGTCTGGAAATTTCGTTCCATGCGTATGCACGACGACCTGGAGGTCAAACAGGCCAGCCGTGATGACCCGCGCATCACTCGAGTCGGCCAATTTATCCGCCGCACCTCCATCGATGAATTACCGCAGCTCTTCAATGCCCTTCAAGGCCGCATGTCGCTGGTTGGGCCGCGCCCTCACGCTGTGGCCCACAACGATTACTACACCGGAAAGATCGATGCCTATATGGCTCGACACCGAATCAAACCTGGTATTACCGGCCTGGCACAGATCAGCGGTTACCGAGGTGAGACGGAAACTATCGACAAGATGGAGAAGCGTGTAGAGCTGGATCTTGCCTATATCAATAACTGGTCGTTGTGGCTGGATATCAAGATATTGATCAAGACGCCGTTCACGCTCCTATCGAAGAACATTTACTGAAGCGTGTCGCCCTCCCGTTACCGCACCTACCCAGTGCAACCCTCGACACTAACAAACACCTATATGATGGCCTGTATCTCATGAAAACCCTCTGCGTCTTTGGCACCCGCCCCGAAGCTATCAAGATGGCTCCACTGGTTCTTGCACTTGCATCTGACGATCGCTTCGATGCAAAGGTCTGCGTTACAGGCCAACACCGCGAGATGCTTGACCAGGTGCTTGACCTGTTCGCCATCCAGCCAGATTTCGATCTGAACATCATGAAGCCCGGCCAAGACTTGACGGACGTCAGCACGTCTATCATGCAAGGCTTGAAGAATGTATTTGCGGACTTCAAACCGGATGTCGTTTTAGTGCACGGCGACACCGCGACTACCTTCGCGGCCAGTCTTGCGGCCTACTACCATCAGATTCCTGTGGCACACGTTGAAGCAGGCTTGCGTACCGGTAACCTGTACTCGCCTTGGCCCGAAGAAGGCAACCGCAAGCTGACCGGCGCACTGGCCAACCTGCACTTCGCCCCAACTGAAACTTCGCAAGCCAACCTGCTGCGTGAAGGGGTCAACCCTGAAAGCATCGTCGTTACAGGCAACACCGTGATCGATGCGCTACTTGGCGTTATCGCGCGACTCGACCAGGACCAGGCACTCAACGAAGCCGCAGCAGCTCCAAGCGCGTTTCTTAACCCTGGAAGGAAGTTGATCCTCGTTACCGGCCATCGTCGCGAAAGTTTCGGTGACGGCTTTGAGCGAATTTGTCAGGCGCTGATGGAGGTTGCCCAGCAGCATCCAGAGGTTGATATCGTTTACCCAGTGCACCTCAATCCCAATGTCCGCGAACCGGTCAATCGCCTGCTGACTGGCATCGGCAATGTCCATTTGATTGAACCTCTGGATTACCTCCCTTTCGTCTACATGATGAGCCGTTCGCACATCATCCTGACCGACTCGGGTGGTATTCAGGAAGAAGCACCATCGCTGGGCAAACCTGTACTGGTAATGCGTGATACGACAGAACGCCCAGAGGCAGTCGCCGCTGGCACAGTGAAGTTGGTCGGTACCGAAACCGCCAACATCGTCCGCGAACTGAACCGCTTGCTGTCCGACCCAGTTGCTTACCGCACCATGAGCGTTGCCCATAATCCATACGGTGACGGCAACGCCTGCAAGCGCATTCTTGAAACGCTGCTCGGCCATCACGCAGCAAAGAAGTAAGCCTTCGCTTCGTTTGACAAACAAATCTTTTAACCACGAATTCAACAAACATTAATCAAGGACGTTTCATGCCTTTCTCAACCATTTCTGTCATTGGTCTCGGTTACATTGGCTTGCCTACAGCGGCTGTTTTCGCTTCACGCAAGAAAAAAGTGATCGGTGTTGACGTTAATCAAAACGCGGTGGATATCATCAACCGCGGGCAGATTCATATCGTTGAGCCAGACCTGGACATGGTCGTACATGCCGCGGTAACTGAAGGCTACCTGCGTGCCACCACCCAACCGGAACCTGCGGATGCCTTCCTGATTGCAGTACCGACTCCGTTCAAAGGCGACCACGAACCGGACTTGGGCTATATTGAATCTGCCAGCAAAAGCATCGCGCCAGTATTGAAGAAAGGGGACTTGGTCATTCTCGAGTCGACCTCGCCAGTTGGAGCCACTGAACAGATGGCTGCCTGGTTGTCCGCTGCTCGTCCAGACCTGACTTTCCCGCAAACTCATGGTGAAAGCTCTGACATCCGCATAGCTCACTGCCCTGAACGCGTTCTGCCTGGCCACGTGCTCCGTGAGTTAGTGCAGAACGACCGCGTCATTGGTGGCATGACTCCAAAATGCTCTGAGTTAGCCATCAGCCTTTACAAGATTTTCGTTCAAGGCGAATGCATCGTTACCAATGCCCGCACTGCGGAAATGTGCAAACTCACCGAGAACAGCTTTCGCGACGTGAACATTGCCTTCGCCAATGAACTTTCAATGATCTGCGATAAGCTCGACATTAATGTTTGGGAACTGATCCGACTGGCAAACCGTCACCCGCGAGTCAATATACTTCAACCTGGGCCCGGTGTTGGCGGCCACTGCATTGCAGTTGATCCTTGGTTCATAGTGAGCAAAACCCCCGAAGAAGCGAGACTGATTCGTACTGCAAGGGAAGTAAATGACAGTAAGCCACAATGGGTCATTGAAAAGGTCAAGCTGGCTGTAGCCGACTTCTTGCAAGCCAATCCAAATAAAACGACTCGAGAAGTTACAATTGCGTGCTTTGGTTTAGCATTCAAGCCAGATATCGATGACCTGCGTGAAAGCCCTGCGCTTGCTATTACTCAACAATTATCAAAAATTCATGCTGGCCCAGTGTTAGCAGTAGAGCCAAACATTAGCGAATTGCCTAGCAAATTAGCCGGCGAGCTAACCTTTTCAAGCGTCGAGGCGGCTCTGTCCGAGGCCGATGTGTTGTTGATCCTTGTGGACCATAAAGAGTTCAAAGAAATACCTACCTCTACAATCGAGAAATACGCTTTTGTTGATACCCGTGGTATCTACGCTCAGTAAAATTGAAATCAAGTAGTTCAGCACGTACTCTCGACGTATGCTCCAGCGGTCAGTAACGTCGAGAGAATACGTGCAAGTGCCACAGGACAGCCCACTGGTACTTGCAACTTTGCCCCGCCTAGCGGGGCTTCTTCAGTTTAGGCAAAGCGCATTTCGGCAAACCAGAGAAAGTATGATTTCAAAAAAACTCTAATTTTAAAAAACTGGCGAAAGCCCGAGATTCTCACTTAAGAAACAAACATCTACGCATCATCCATGGCAACCCTATTCATGAAAGCCATTTTATCAAAAAGCATAGCTCATTTATCATTTCTACTGATGTGCGCGGGATCCGGCGCGTTATTTGTTTCAAACATACTGACAAAGAAATTTCTAACACCTGAAGACTATCTATCTCTATCTTATATTATAACGATCACCACTATACTGAGCTCTTTCGCGCTCGGAGGCATGGAACAACTTATAATTCGTTACGGGTCAAGCGAAAACAAGAAGGTGACGATCGACAGAACTTCATCAATTTGCATAATCGTCGCAACGGCCACCGCTCTTATAGTGAGCCCAATAGCAATAACCGCAATCTTCCCTGCCGGCATAAGCGCAATATGGGTTTTCTTTCTAACGCTATTTTTCTGTCTTTCGTTGATTAATTATAATATATCTCGAATCAAAAGTGAGTTTATAGAAGCGCAAATTGCTTCCGGTGCTTGGAAGTTCGCGATATTTATAGGGGTCTTAGCATGCACCTTCGCGTTGAGCGAACGCTTTGAAAACACATTATTAGGCTGCATGGCGCTCGCTGGCATCCTGAACATATACTTAACAATTAAAAATTTAAGATCAGTAACAGTTATCAGAACGCACAGTTCAACGGTTAGCACAGGACTAGCTTTTTCTTTTTCCCTAGCAATAATGACTATACTTGGTGCTTTCGACCGGGTATTAGCTGAGAGATTTGGCGGCGAAGCTCTATTTGCAGAGTATGTCTACTTCTCGATGATTCTGATTTTTCCGTTCAATATGATAGCCTCTTACATCGGATTCAGAGAAGCGGTTTTCTTCAAAACAAACTTCTCAAGCCCCTTAATCAAACAAAAAGCATTCAAAGTATTGGCAAAGATAACAATTTTGTTTTTATTGTTTGGCGGAATCGTTTACTTGATAGCGCCCAGCATTAATCTAAAGCTAACTTTTCTGACCATGCTACTAAGCTATCTACTCGTATGCACCAAATGCATTTATTCTATTTTCTCCTCGGTAATGGGAAGTAGAGCTTCTGCTAGTGATATTTGGAAGGCCAATCTCTATTCGGCCGCAGCTATAATCTCAATAATTGGCATATACGCTGTGATGGACCACGAAATTTCCATCAACAGCTTACTGGCATTGTTCATTGCCCTATGGGCCTCCAGAACAATCATCTTTATAAACATGGTTCTTTCAAAAAAAAATGCTTAAATATGAAATGATATTATGGGTAATGAAGCTAACCTCTACTATCCCTGGAAATATCGGCTGCCGTATTAGAAACGCTGCACTACCTTATAAGCGCGGACGGAATGTTAAAATTTGGGACGGCATACACATTGATAGCCCGTCCAAACTAGAAATGGGTGATAATGTTTCAATCAACCGAAACTGTGTCATTAACGCAGGCGGGGGAGTAACCATTGGGAGTGGAACTTTAATAGGTCCAAATGTCACTATCTATTCCCAAAACCATTCGTACAAAGAAAAAACCATAGAAATTCGATTACAGGGATATGAACGGAAAGCTGTTACAATCGGAAGTGATGTCTGGGTTGCATCCAACGCTATATTACTGCCGGGAGTAATTATAGGAGATGGATGCGTCATAGCCGCTGGTAGCGTAGTGACTCACAGCATGCCACCTTATACAATTGTTGCAGGAGTTCCTGCAAAAGTAATAGGACAGAGATCGTGAGGACCCTAATATACATTTTTCTACCATTTTTCTTCGTTATTTCAGCGCTGAATACCGGAAACTACTACCTCCATTACACGTCATTATTTGCAACATTAATTGCCTGCCTGTATTTCGCCAAAGATATTAACTCTAAGATTATTTTATATTTTATATTCGGATATTATGGAATCTCACTTCTAAATATCTCTAATTATCGAGGCTACATAACGGACGATGGAATGTACGTATTCCATCTTTTTCTAGGCGCGTTCGCAATCACCAACTTAATACTAAGCGCCAAGATCTCTCGAGCGCTACCTCTCCTTGATCGAGTCAGGACAATCAGGACTGGGACGTTCCAACTTTTTGTCCTAGCGCATCTAGGAATTTCTTATGCGGCTTTGATGTTAGTACTCATAACGACGGGAAACATCTTCCTCAATCAAGACTTAAGATTCAACATCCCCCCATCGTTAGGTTATGTAATTCGCAGTCCGCTACCGATCATTCCAATTTTATATTTCCTCCCCTATAGTCAAAAGCGTAAATTTGGTCTATTCGCCTTGATATCTTTACCAAGCATATTTATCGGCGCAAGGGGAACAGTTGTCTCATTTATAGCTTCCTACGCCATACTCGTGATCATAGGCCTGATTAATCGTCGAAATAGCGAGGCCGTGAAAAAATCAGCTTTCCGAAGCAAAAAGTTTCTTAAAATATTTGGTTTTTCATTTTTGGCGTTTTTTATCACTATTGCTTCTGGATTTTATATTCGGCGACATAACAGCCAAACATGGTCATCAGCCGGCGACATAGCGCAAGAATACTTTCAAAGCGACTCTATTTTTGTTTTCATTATCTTGCCTTTTTACCTGGCATTTAAAGAAACTACTGGATTGGCAAACCAGATAATAAATAACGACTTAGGATTGACAACTAAAATATTCTTCTCGGATTTTTATACTTTACTTCCAGGAAACCATGACGCAGCGGGAAAAATGTTCGGTGATGAGATAGGAAGGATTGGTGGCGGCGGTTTAACTCCAGGAATTGTGGGAGGTCTATTTTTAGACTTCAAATATTACGGAGTAATTGGAATGATTATACTTGCTACGCTTCTCGCAAGAAGTTATGCCGCCACAGTTAAAAGCCCCAAATACGCAGCGGTATACGCGATATTGCTATTTCAATTCATACATCTTTTCCATAGGGGTTTCCCCAAGCCCGAATATGTGACATTTGTTCTTATCGCTTTATTTTATACCGCCTTCTTTTTGAGAAAAAATGATGCCTAAGATTTTACACGTGCTTCATCAGTCAGCACCTAATATCAGTGGATCGTCTACGCGAACAAATTTGATACTGAAATGGACTTCTGCACACGGAATTGACAACATAGCTGTTACTTCTCCATTTCAAGAACCCTTCGATAGAGAATCAGCAACAAAACATGAGTTCTTTCCAAAAATTGGGGTAAAGGTATATCGAAGCCATATTTTCAGAAATCTAAGTGTGGGTGCAGGGAGCAATCTTCTAACAAAACTAAAGAAAGCTGTCACCCTCCCCTACTTTATCTATCGAATTGGATATGTCGTAAAAAAAGAGAACCCCGACATATTGCACGCACACGCAACTTTTTTATGCGCAATTCCAGCGATAGTCGTAGGTTGGCTTTTTAAAAAACCAGTGGCGTACGAACTAAGAAGCCTCTGGTTTCAAAACGAAAATTTTAAAGCCAGCAAGTTCACTAGACTATTCGCGGCAGCTCTCGAACAATTCTGCCTAAACAACTGCCAACAAATAGTAACCATTTCGGATGGATTAGCAGAATATTCGTCGACATTACCGGGAGGAAAGGTTCGCTCAGTCAGCGTCATAAAAAATGGTATCGACGATGATTCGATAGTTACCAGTGAACCTAACGCTCGTGAAGAATCAACCCAACAGTTTGGATACGTAGGTTCAGTAATTGAACTTGAAGGGTTGCATTATGTTATTCAGGCTTTAAAAATTTTGAACGATCAGGGCGTAATTATTGACTTTCACATATATGGAGACGGTAGCGCACGTAAGTCCCTAGAGTCTCTAAGCGCCAGCCTCGGAACGTCCGTTCATTTTCACGGTAAATTTCATCCCGATGAAGCACTGACGATCTATAATAAACTCGACACAATCATAAACTATCGTAAGTCCGGAGAAGTTAGCGAAAAAGTCACACCGCTAAAGCCGTTAGAAGCGCTACTTCACAAAAAGTTTCTTATATGCTCGGACGTCGGCGGCTACAAAGAGATACTCGACAATGATCATGCTATATATATTCAGCCAGACAACCCGCCTCTACTTGCACAAGCAATTTTAGAACAATACAGCGACAGATATAAGCGTCTCGATATGGTCAGCAAAGGTTTTGCATTCGTTACAGAGAAACGGCTTTGGTCGAAAAATGGCGAAAGATACCTCGAACTATATCGTCGCATGCTGTAGTAATTTTCGACATCTGAAATACAACACGGAAACATACAATGCTCAAATTATTGTTATTATTCTTAAGTATTTCATCCGCATCATACGCTGAAAGTTCTAAAGCATCAGATGAAATTCAGATTCATATCGCAGCGGATGATATACAGGGAACACCGTCCTATCGCACCATGCAGCAAGCGATTGACTATTCTTATGAAATCACTTCGCAAAGTGTCTCATCAATTAAATTTTTGATCCATGAGGGCACTTACAATCAACAAGCTGCGGTGCTTCGCCCCAAACAGGGAATTCATTATGAATTCACTTCTGCATCCGATGGAGAACAGCTGCCCAACTTTGACGGCGAGTTGAAACAGCTAACTTGGCTAAGAGTTTTATCGGCACACGGGACAGGATCAAATGTATATATATCCAAACTTAAAATAAAAAACTATATAACAGCAATCTCTATTGAAGGGGATAGAGAGGATCCAACTAAATTCAACGCACAAAATAAAATATTCAAAATGCAGTTCGAAAACATTGGACAATCGTCACTTGGACTCCCTCCAAGCACAGCCGTCGTTCGACTGGTAAACTCTCGCAACAACGAAATTTACGAGAATGACTTTATCAATATAAAAAATGTTGAGAGTTGCGGCTTGTTGCATTCTGTATATTTAGCACACCACTCCAGTGATAATTTGATCGAAAGAAATAATTTTACAAATCTTTGTGGCTCTCCCATTCGTGTCCGAGACGATTCAAACAATAACAATGCCCTGCACAATAAATTTAACAACATAAAAAATAGCAAACTGATGGACCAATGGTTTTGCGATAAAAGCTCAAGAAAGGACTGCACCAAGAGCAACCCTGAGTTGCGATCTCACTCGAACGCCCTAGATACGAACAGAATCGCCCCATAACCAAATATTTTTTACAGAATATTCGAACCACTTCCAGTAATTACGCGGGACCTAGACCAAGATTGAACATGGCTAAGTTCCGTATCGTGCCGAGATTAAAAATGCAAAGAATTGAAATTTTAGGGTGCCCGATGGATGTCGCATCCATGAGCGGTACCGTTGAGAAAATTCGTAGCTCTATCATCGCCGGCCAATTCACCCAACATGTGGTAGTAAATGTCGCAAAACTTGTAAACATGCGTACCGATGCTCAATTAAACGATTCAGTGCGATCTTGTGACATAATCAATATAGATGGGATGGGTGTCGTTTTGGGTGCGCGCTTCCTTGGGCATTCAGTGCCTGAACGGGTAGCGGGTGTCGATCTTTTTCACGAGCTACTTAAGATGAGTGCGGCGAACCATTTTTCTGTTTTCTTACTGGGTGCCAAAGAAGAAGTCGTGGCCCAGACAACTAGAAACGTGAAAGCCTTATACCCTGGACTTGAAGTCGCTGGGTATAATCATGGTTATTTTTGGGATGACGAAGCAGCGCTAGTCGAGAAAATCCGAGCTTCTGGTGCACAACTGCTCTTTGTCGCTGTCACCTCCCCAATGAAAGAAAACTTTATCAACCGTTGGCGCGACCAACTGGGTGTTACATTCGTTATGGGGGTTGGCGGAACATTCGATGTAGTAGCAGGAAAGGTAAATCGCGCACCGAAATGGATGCAAGACTACGGGCTTGAATGGCTTTACCGTGTCATACAAGAGCCCGGCAGAATGTGGCGGCGTTACCTGACAACGAATAGCAAGTTCGCTTGGTTACTCCTAAAAGAAAAATTTAAGCGCTTTTCATAGCGCTGTGGCACGGGCTCAATGCGGGCTATCCGCACATATGCGAAGTCGGGCCTAGGCGTACGCCGACCGCTTCGGTGAGTATAGCTCTACTGCCGCCTCGTCAGAGAGTGCATGAGCTGAAGTGCAGGAGCTCTTTTATCGACGATTTTCACTTCAAAAATCATAATTTTGCGCTTGCAATCGGCCTGATCTTCAACTAATCGCACTCTTCGTCCCCACCAACGTAAGGAGCTTAAAACATCAAAAAAGAACCTGTCCGACCAGCTCTAGCTTGCAATCTAGATACTTACTGCAATACCCTTATGGTTAAGAACCCTCAGGGATTACCCTTTCAAGGAGCACGAACATGAAAAAGCTACTCGCATTTGCCCTCGTAACCGCCATCAGCTTGCCTGTAATGGCTGCTGAAACCGCAAAACCAGCAACGCCAGGTGCATCCAATGACCTGTCCATGTCGACACCTCTCGCTGGTGACGTAACAGTTGGCACCGCCTTGGGTCTTGGCGCAGTTGTCGTCGCTGCCGCAGTCGCGGTCTCCAACAGCGGCGGTGGCGGTGGTAATGACAGCACCCCAGGCACTACTGGTCCTACCGGTACCACTGGTACTACTGGCACCACCGGCACTAACTGATAGCCGTCTTCCCGCTTAAAAGTTCGATACGCTAACCTCCCAGCCCGCTGGGAGGTTTTGTTTTGCCTATTCCCTTCGAGCAATTTCGACAATGAATCGCGCGCTTCCTTTGGCCATGCTGGTTGGCCTGACCCTGCAAGGCTGCATATTTTCCCCTGGTCAGCACATGGACACGGGCAATCTGGTACGAGAAGGTTCGCCAGAAAGCAGCCGTATCGAACTGGTGCCAATTACCCCCAAGCTCGTAGCCATTGAGGCTGCAAGTAACCGATCGGATGTCATAGCCCCCGAATTGCTGGGCTATCGGCCTACGGAATACCATATCGGTTCGGGTGATCTAATTTACATTACCGTTTGGGACCATCCGGAGCTGACCGCGCCGTCAGGCTCGCAGCAACAAATCGAAGCGAACGGACGCTTGGTCCGTCCCGACGGTACGCTCTTCTATCCTTACGTAGGGACGATCGAGGCGGCAGGTAAGACTATTGAGGAGCTGCGTTCAACAATCGCTACGCGCTTGGCAAAAGTTATCGCTGAGCCACAGGTTGATATCAGTATCCTGCGTTTTGTCAGCCAAAAAATTATCCTCTCAGGCGCATTTGCTAAGACCGGCCCGTTACCCATCACGAATACGCAGCTCAGTCTTTTGGACGCCGTTGGCCAAGGTTCCGTGGTAACTGGTTCCGCCGATATTTCCGGTCTTGTGCTCAAACGCGACGGTCGTGAATACGTCATCGACCTCGACACACTAAACCGCAAGAACTCGAATTTGCACGCCCTGTACCTGAAAGACGGCGACCAGTTGCACCTGCCTTACAACGACCAGAAAAAGGTCTATCTGCTGGGTGAAGTGACAGCTGCACGCCCTCTCGTCTTCAAGGGTAGCAACATGAACCTCACCGACGCCCTCGGCAGTGTGGGTGGCTTACGTCAGGAAACCTCCAGCGGCAAAGAGGTTTATGTGATCCGCGGCGTAGAGAATCTCGCGGATGAACCGGTCAAGGTGTTCCAGATCGACCTCAAATCGCCTTCCGCGTTCGCCCTTGCCCAGCACTTCAAACTGCAGCCGCAGGATGTGGTTTACGTCGGCCCGGCCGATGTCACCCGCTGGAACCGCTTTATCAGCCAGGTTTTCCCAACTGCCAACCTGCTGCGCACGGGTGTCGCTATTCAAGATGACATGGGCAGCGAAAACTAAGAATTGGATGTCTTGTGAAAATTCTGCGACTGGCCACCCTATCGGTGGCCTCCTTGCTGGTGAGCGCCTGCAACCCGTTGATGACTGCTTCCATGGATACGTTCAAGGCCGCTTTCGAAGGACCCAAGCCCCTGGAGCTCACCCGCCAACAGGTGGATGCGACGCCGTATTACCAGATCACCATTGCCGCCCCTACGGGTGAAGCCGTGATGGCGTTGGTCCGTCTGCAGGACGGTGTGGGTTTCTGGATGGCCTCGAGTCGCCAGATCCTGATGCTTGAGGATGGCCTGGCCATCCGCAGTGTCGGGTTCAACGACAACCTCGACGGCACCCGCTTTGAGGGCGTATCCCCCTTCAAGACCGGTCTGCATCGCATCGCCGATGGCCTGCAAACCCGTCGTCAGGTGGACTTTACCGCCGGCTATCGCATGGGCGTGATCCTCACCAGCCGATTTGAGAAGAAGGGCCTGGAAACCGTACACATCCTCGACCGCGACGTGGAGCTATTGCGCGTGGACGAAGAGATCGCAATGGACGGCCTGGACTTTACCGCGCGGAACCAGTACTGGGTCGACCCTGCCGATGGCTTCATCATGGCCAGCGTGCAGCACCTGACCCCCGAATTGCCCCTACGCATTGTTCAAGTGCGCCCGAATAAGCCGGTAGTGCAATGATTTTTCGTTCTTCCTGGCTGCTTTGCTGCAGCCTGTTCATGACGTTCGCCGTAAATGCTGACTCGCTGGTCACGGTCCAGGGTGATGCCGCTAAACCCGGGCGCTACTCGTTCCAGGAAGGCATGCGCGTGCATGACGTGTTGCTGCCCGCTCAGGTTAATCCGAAGGCTTACCTGCTGGGTGCGGCGTGGTTGCACGTTCCGCTGCGCGATGCGCAGGAGCGCCTGAAGTTGGGTGTGCTGTTCGATCTCGCAACCTTGCGCAGCAACGCGTTGCAGGATGACGAGACCGAATTGGCCGCGCTCGCCGCACGCCTCAGCGATAAGGTGCAAGCCATGCCGATCACTGGTCGCAGGGTGGCTCAGCTTGATCCGGTTCGGGTTGAGCTGAACCGTGGGGACAATCCCTACCTGAGCAATGGTGATGTGCTGCTGTACCCTCCCCGTCCTGCCACTGTAAGGGTAGTGGGTGCGGTGTTCGGTGATTGCGAGTTGGCTTACCAGCCTTTGCAGCCGGCCGCCACCTACCTGAAAGGCTGTCCGCGTGATCCTGGCGCGGACGCTGATCAGCTCTTTATCATTCAGCCGGACGGGCGCGTTTTCCAGCAGGGTATCGCGCTCTGGAACGAAACGAAATCCGCACCTCCCGCGCCGGGCGCGCGTATTTTCGTGCCGCTGCGCAATAGTGCGAAAGGTGATCCCACACCGGATCTGAATACCGAACTGGCTGCTTTCATCGCCACCCAGCCGCTGCTGGAGGCGAAGCCATGAAGTATCACTTGATCCCTTGCCTGTTGCTCGGTTGCAGCGCCTGGGCAATCGCCGAGCCGCGTTATACCCAGAACGACTTTGGTGGCGTAGGTCTGTTGCAGACGCCCACCGCGCGTATGGCGCCGGCTGGCGAGTTATCCTTTAACGCCAACCGCACTGATCCTTACAGCCGCTACAGCGTGTCGTTTCAGCCCTTTGACTGGCTGGAGGGATCGTTCCGATACACCGCCATCACCAACCGCGCGTATGGCGCGGAGGCCTTGAGCGGCGATCAGAGTTTCAAGGATAAAGCGATTGACGCCAAGGTTCGTCTGCTCGAGGAAAGCCACTGGTTGCCTCAGGTGGCGCTTGGCGCACGCGATATCGGTGGTACCGGTTTGTTTTCCAGCGAGTATTTCGTTGGCAACAAACGAGTGGGCAATTTCGATCTCAGCTTGGGTTTGGCATGGGGTTATATCGGTAACCGCGGCGATATTGAAAATCCGTTGGGTTACATCGACGACAAGTTCAACCACCGCCCGGAATCCACGGGCTTGGTTGATACCTCGGGTAGCTTCAATACCAACAGTTACTTCCGAGGTTCTCCTGGCTTCTTCGGCGGCGTCACCTACCAGACCCCATGGGACCCGTTGTCACTGAAGCTGGAATACGAAGGCAACGACTACCAGCACGAACCGTTGAACAACAACCAGGTCCAGGACTCGCCGATCAACCTCGGGATGGTATTCAAGGTCGCGGATTCGGTTGACTTGCACGCCGCCTGGGAACGTGGCAACACCGCGATGTTCGGCATCACCCTGCACACCAACTTCGTTAGCCGCAAAGCACCGACCAAAAGCTTCGACCCGAAGCCTGAACCCGTGCCGGATGTCAAACCGACTACCGCTGCCACCGACGTTCAATGGGCCGGTGTCGCCAAGCGTTTGCAGAACAACGCAGGCTACACCGTTTCGCGCATCACCCAGCGCGATTCCGAGCTGATTGTCTACGGCGAACAGAGTCGTTATTTCCACACGCCGAAAGCCGTCGGCCGTGCCTCGCGTATTCTCGATAACAGCGTCAACGACAAGATCGACTGGTTCACCCTGGTCGACACGCGCTACAGCTTGCCGGTGCAGGAAGTCAGCCTGCCACGGGACACTTTCCGTGAAGTGGTGCAGGAAGATCGGCCGCTGGAAGATCTGCGTCGGGTCACCGAGCAGAACGTCCCTGTGCCGCATCAGGAAAAAACCCTGTTCGCGCAGAAGCCTGATCCGTTCACCTATGGCCTTGGCCTTGGCTACAAACAGAACGTCGGCGGCCCAGACGGGTTCATGTTGTACCAGTTCAGCGCCGACCTGTCCGCCGAGTATCGCTTCCAGCCTGATTTTTGGTGGAGCGGCGTGCTCAGTGCCAACTTGTTGAACAACTACGACAAGTTCAAGTACGACGCCCCTAGCAACCTTCCCCGTGTGCGGACCGACCTGCGTCAGTACGTGACAACCTCGGACGTCACGATGCCGACCTTCCAGATCAACAAGGTCAAGCAGCTGGACCAGGACCTGTATGGCATGCTCTACGGCGGCTATCTGGAATCGATGTACGCCGGCGTTGGCGGTGAAGCGCTGTACCGTCCAATGGGCGAGCGCTGGGCCGTGGGTGTGGACATGAACTGGGTCAAGCAGCGCGATTTCAACCAAGGCTTCGGCCTGCGCGACTACAGCACGGTCACCGGCAATGCCACGCTTTACTACCGCAGTTCGTTCCAGGACATCCTTGGCGCACTCAGCGTCGGACGTTACCTGGCCCGAGATCTGGGGGTCACCCTGGACCTGTCCCGTGAGTTCAGCAATGGCGTGCGGTTCGGTGGTTGGGTGACGGTCACCAACGCGACCAAGGAAGAATATGGCGAAGGTAGTTTCGGCAAGGGCATTTACTTCTCGATTCCATTCGATGAATTGATGTCCAGTTCCACCGCCCGCCGGGCCACACTGGCCTGGACCCCGCTGACCCGAGACGGTGGCGCGGCCCTGGCGCATAGCTACTCGCTGTACACGCTGACGGAGCGGCGCAACATCGACCTGTTCCACAACAACTTCTACAAGGTCACCGAATGAAGCAGCGGATTCTGCGTGTCCTGCCGAAGCTGGCGTTTTTCGTGATCCTGCTGGTGCTGTGTTTCGCCGGTATGCGCGGCGAACCGGTGCCGCAGGTGTTCGAGAATCAGGACAAGCTGCATCACTGGGCTGGGTTCTTTTGTCTGACGGTGAGCGCGTTTTTCGCGTTCCCCAAGACTCGGCTGATCTGGTTGTTGCTGTGGCCGCTGGTGGGTTCGATGTTGATCGAACTGGAGCAGAGTTTGCTGCCGCTGCGTACTGCGTCCCTGGGTGACATGGAGGCTAATGCGCTGGGGGTTTTGTGCGGGATGGTGGTTATTCTGATGTGGCGTGGATATCAGGTCAGGAAGCTCAAGAAGGCTTTGCAGATGAGGTCGCCGGGTTTTGCTGATTAGGGGGGCTAAGGTTCTCCTTGGAGTTGGTCCCTTGTAAAAAATGCCCGTGTCTCGTGATACGGGCATTTTTCATTTCCGGACACCCAGTTGTTGGCGGCGTTCTGACGATGGACTCAAGAGCGCAGCGTTTAGCCAGTAAACACGCGTTATCGTTAACGACCATCGCGAGCAGGCTCGCTCCTACAGTGAACCGCATTCGCTTAACTGGCTGGAATTAGCCTTTGCAGGTGGCTTTTTTATGGGCGCTCAGGATTGAAGCCGCCTCAAAACCTTTGCATCAGGCGCAAGAACCTAAACCCAAAGCCCATGTCTCATGAGGGTGGAATTCAATCGCCTGGAGGCATCATGTTAATTAAAAAGAAAAATTTGATGGTCGTTGCTGTTTGCGCCCTGATGCTTGCGGGTACAACCATGCTTCCGGGTGAATTATCGCTCGTCTCCTCTGCTGAGGCTGCAGGCGGCGGCAACGGCGGCGGTGGTGGTGGTGGCAATGGCGGCGGCAACGGCGGTGGAAACGGCGGTGGAAACGG
>Ga0213829_1000599_pt1 | contig 32583 bp, 32 predicted proteins | sample MC6MC0896MG_FD_180665 | JGI IMG/M metagenome (GOLD analysis project Ga0213829, IMG submission 180665) | Enriched soil aggregate microbial communities from Iowa State University, Ames, United States - MC6-MC0896-MG | ecosystem: Environmental > Terrestrial > Soil > Unclassified | place: USA: Iowa...
GGGGTGCCCAGCACGCGGTCGGGGTATTTATCTTTCAGGCCGCGCGTGGCGCCGTTGGTGCCGCCCTTCAGGCGGTGCACGTCTTCGCCCAGCACGACGACGCCGCCATCCGTTTCCATGCGGCGGTCCAGCACGTCGGCGACGGCGTCAACGAACTTGCGTTCGACCTTTGCGCCCGTGTAGTCATCAGCGTCCTGGTAGCGCAGGCCGGCCAGTTCCGAGCCATCGCTGCGCAAGCCGACGTCGCGGAAGTCGGGGCTGGGCCAGAGGTCGGCGCGCACGCGGCGCTTGCCGCCGTCGGCCGCTTCGGTCAGACGGCCGCATACGTCTTTCATGACGTCCTTGCAGCGTTGACGCAGCGCGTCCACGTCTGCTTGCGTGATCAGCTGGCGGCCGATCATTTCGGTGGCGATCTTGTCCAGAGGATCGCGGCGGCGCCATTGCGCTTCTTCGTCTTTCGAGCGATAGCCGAAGGCGCTGCCGGGGAACGGGCCGTTCTGGTGGAAGAAGCGGTACACGTCCACTTCGACGATGGTCGGGCCATTGCCCGCGCGCATGTGCGCCACGGCTTCCGACATGGCCAGATGCACGGCCAGCGGGTCCATGCCGTCAACTTTCCACGACGGAATGTTGAACGCCAGGCCGCGTGCGGACAGGCGCGGTTCGGCGGTGGACTCTTCCACTGTCGTCGACACTGCGTAGCGGTTGTTTTCGATGAAGAAGCACAGCGGCGTTTTCCACGCGGCGGTCAGGTTCATCGTTTCCAGCACCGAACCGATGTTGACCGCACCGTCACCAAAGTACGTGACGGCCACGCGGTCGGTGCCAGCGTGCTTGTGCGCCCAGCCCGCGCCCGCCGCCAGCGGCACGCCGCCGCCCACGATGGCGTTGGTGCCCAGCGCGCCGGCTTCCAGCCAGCGCAAGTGCATGCTGCCCCCACGGCCGCGGCAATAGCCTTGCGCCAGCCCCATGATTTCGGCCAGCGTCTTTTGCAGGACTTCATCGATGGCGGGCGTGAGCGGGTTGCGCGGGTCCAGGCCCAGCGGGGCGACGTGCTGCAAGGCCTTGGCCAGAAACTGATGGTGGCCGCGATGCGAGCCATTGATCTGGTCGCCTGCGCCGAGCGCCAGCACCGAACCGACGGCGCCGCCTTCCTGGCCGACCGACGAGTGCGCGGGGCCGTGCACCAGGCCTTCGGCGGCCAGGTCCAGCACAGCCTCTTCAAAGGCGCGAATCCAGTGCAGCTGAGTCAGCATCGTGCCGAGCAGGGCGGGGTCCGCCTGCTGCCAGTCGCGAGCCTCGACCGTCAGTTGCCGCCAGGGCGCTTGGGGCTCAAGCGGTTGGTAGGTGGCCATGAGTGAATCTCCAGAATGTTTTTAAGCGTCGGTGCGGTTAGAGGTAGCTGTAGCGGCTCCAGCCGCCGTCGGCCACCAGGGTGTGTCCGGTGATGTAGGCGGCCTGGCGCGATGCCAGGAAGACCGCCAGGTCGGCCATTTCTGCCGGCTGCGCCATGCGGCGCAGCGGCGTGCGCTGCTTCAGGCGTTCGGGGTCCAGGCGGCCGCGCGCGGCCAGGTCGCGCACGAGATCGGTCTCAACGTAGCCGGGCGCCAGCGCGTTCACGCGCACGCCCATCGGGCCCCATTCGACGGCCAGCGTTTCGGTCAGCAGCACCACCGCGCCCTTGGTGGCGCAGTAGGCGGCGCGGTCGGGCGCGGCCACCACGCCGTACATCGAGGCCAGGTTGATGATGCTGCCCGAGCCTGCCGGCACCATGCGGCGGCCGGCGGCCTGCGCGCACAGGAACACGCCGGTCAGGTTGATGTCGACAGCACGCCGCCATTCGTCCACGGTGACTTCCAGCGTGGGCTTGTTGGCCGAGATGCCGGCGTTATTGACCAGCACGTCGATGCCGCCCCAGGTCTGTTCGACTTGCGCGAACGCGCGCTCAACGGCGTCGGCATCCGTGACGGATGCCTGCACGGCCAGGGCCTCACCGCCCGCCGCTTTCAGTTCCGCCACGGCGGCGTCCAGCGCGGCTGCGTCCATGTCCAGCAGCGCAACGCGTGCGCCTTGGCGCACAAAGGCCTGCGCGGTGGAAAAGCCGATGCCTTTGGCGCCGCCGGTAATCACGACCGCTTGGCCGCGCAGGTCGCTATGGATGACTTCAGTAGGGTTGTCCAAGAGGGTTGCCTGTAGAGGGGTTACGTGATGGCGGGGTCAGACCGCCAGCCATTCCTGGACGACGTCCTGGCGCTCATGCAACTGCGCGGGCGGTCCTTCGAACACGATGCGGCCGTGGCCCATGACGCTGACGCGCGTGGACACCTTCAGCGCAATCGTCAGCTTCTGCTCCACCAGCACGACCGACACGCCGCGCTTGTGGATATCGCGGATGACGTCGGCGATCACTTCCACGATCTTCGGCGCCAGCCCTTCGGTGGGCTCGTCGATCAGCATCACCTTGGGGTTGCCCAGCAGTGAACGGCACATGGTCAGCATCTGCTGTTCGCCGCCCGACAGGTTGCCGGCCTTGGTGTTGCTGCGTTCCTTCAAGCGCGGGAAATAGTCGAACATCTGCGCGACCGTCCAGTAGGGCGCGTCGTCGCGCTTGGGCTGTTCGCCCATGCGCAGGTTTTCGTCCACGGTCAGGTTGGCGAAGACTTCGCGTTCTTCGGGCACAAAGCCCACGCCTGCGCGGGCAATTTCGAAGGGGCGCTTGTTGGTGATGTCGCGCCCTTCAATGGCGATGCGCCCGCCGGTCACGTCGACCAGGCCCATGATGCTTTTCATGGTGGTCGAGCGGCCCGCGCCGTTGCGGCCCAGCAGGCTGACGACTTCGCCTTGCCCGATGGACAAGTCGATGCCGTGCAGGATGTGGCTCTTGCCGTAGTGCGCGTGCACGCCGTGCAGGCTGAGCAGGGGGGAAGGCGCGGAGGAATGCACAGGGGCGTGCGCAGGGGATGTCGTCGTCATACCGTTTCCTCTCCCAGGTAGGCTTCGCGCACGCGGGCGTCGCCGCGAATTTCTGCGGGGGTGCCTGTGGCCAGAATTTCGCCATAGACCAGCACGCTGATGCGGTCGGCCAACGAGAACACCACCTGCATATCGTGTTCGACGATCAGCAAGGTGCAGTCGCGCGTCACGTCTTTGATGAGTTCCACCGTGTAGTCGACTTCGTGTTGCGACATGCCGGCCATCGGCTCGTCCAGCAAGATGACTTTCGGGCGCGAGGCCAGCGTCATGCCGATTTCCAGCGAGCGCTGCTCGGAGTAGTTCAGGTCGCCGGCGGCGGTGGCTTGCTTGGCCGTCAGGCGCACCTTTTCCAGCAGACGGTCCACGTCTTCGTTGACGGCGCGGTGGCGTGCAATGGGCCGCCAGAAGTTGTAGACCAGCCCGTGCATGCGCAGCACCGCCAGGCGCAGGTTTTCACGCACGGACAAGCGCGGGAACACGTTGGTGATCTGAAACGATCGCGCCAGGCCCAGCCGGTTGATGGCTTCGGGGGCCAGGCCGCCAATGGAGCGCGAACGCAGGTTGATGTCGCCCGACGTGGGCGCAAACGAACCCGACATCAGGTGGAACAGCGTGGACTTGCCCGCGCCGTTGGGGCCGATGACGGCATGGCGTTCACCGGCTTGAATCGCCAGGTTCACGCCGCGGATGATCTGCGCTTCGCCAAAGGACTTGCGCACGTCGGTCAGGGTCAGGATCTCGTGGCTCATTTTGCGGGCTCCAGCACAGGGGCGGCATCGCCGTCGTTACGCCACATCGCCAACGCCCAGCGGCAAGCCAACAGGCCCGCGGCGAACAGCGCCACCGGAATCAGCCAGGTCGAGACCGCAAGCGGCGCCCAGTCGTGGCCGAATAGGGAAATGGCGGGCCAGCCGGCGTCGGGGTTCATGGCGAGCAGCGCGCGGTAGTCACGCGCGAACATGCGTTGCAAGAGCTCTACCGAGAAGACCGTGGCGGCGGTCAGCAGCAGGCCGCCTACCACCGACACGATGGCGCGCGGCAGCCAGTTGGCCAGGCCGCGCTCGCGCAGCGACTTGGCGGCGCGCTGCACGAGACCCACCAGGCCATCCGGCACGAACAGCATCACCAGCACAAACAGAATGCCTTGATACAGCAGCCACGAACGCGTGATGTCCGCCAGCGTTTGCGACAGGAACGTCAGGATCGACGCGCCCAGCACCGGCCCCAGGAAGGCGTTCACGCCGCCGATGTAGGCAAAAAGCACGGCATCGGTCGACAGCTTGACCTCGAACAGCACGTAGTTGCCGGCCTCGATGTTCAAGGCCTGCAAACCGCCCGCGATGCCCGCGAACATGGCCGACAACGCAAACACCATCGTCTTCAGCGCATGCGGGCGATAACCCAGGTAGCGCAGGCGGTTGGCGTTTTCACGCAAGCCCAGCGTCAGCCGGCCCAGCGGCGTGCGGGTCAGGCCATAGAGTGCGGCCAGCGAGATCAGCACCCAGGCCAGCACCAGGAAGTACACCTCGATGTCGGAGCCGAAGGTGAAGCCCCATGCCGGCATGCGCATGGCGGACACGCCCGCTTCGCCGCCGAACACACCTTTCAGGTGCGGCGCCAACGCGTGCAGCAGTTCGGCCAGCGCCAGGGTGATCATCGAAAAGTACACGCCGGAACGCATGGTGGCGAACCAGCCGGCGACCAGGCCGAACAGCAGCCCGGCCACGCCGCCCACCAGCGGCATCAGCGGCGTGGGCAAGAGGCCCGCGCCACCCAGCGCGTTCATCGCATGGATGGTGGCGAACGTACCTACGCCAAAGTACGCGGCGTGGCCAAAGGACAGCATGCCGCCCTGGCCCGCCAACAGATTGAACGCGCAAGCAAACAGTGCGGCGATCAGCATCTGCACGGCCGCCACCAGCTGGCCCGGAGGCAGCAGCCAGGGCAGCGCGCACAGCGCCGCCACACACGCCATCAACAACAAGGCGCCAGAGGCTTTACGGGTTTGGCTCATGCCTGCTCTCCCTTCAGGCCCGACGGCTTGACCAGCAGCACCACCAGCATCAGCAGGAAGGGCAGGGTGGCGGCCAGGCTGGAAATCTTCACGGTCATCAAACCGCCCACGCTTTCCGCCCACTCGCCCGCGCCGAACAGGCCGAACAGGGACGCCAGGCTGGCGTCGATACCGACCGAGAACGAACTGATCAGGCCGATCAGCAGCGACGCAATCATGGCGCCTTCCAGCGAACCGAGTCCGCCCACGACCACCACCACAAACACCAGCACGCCGAGCTCAAGCGCCATGTTGGGGTTGGTGGTGTAGAACGCGCCCGCCACGGCGCCGGCCAGGCCGGCCATGGCGGCGCCCACGCCGAACACGCTCATGAACACGAGCGGCACGTTGTGGCCCAGCGCTTCGGCCATGCGCGGCCGGTAAATGGCCGAGCGCACGACGATGCCCACGCGGGTGCGCGACAGCAGCAGGTAGATAACGGCGAACATCGCCAGCGACACGCCGCCCATCAAGAGGCGGTAGAAGGGGTAGTCCGCATCGAACACGCGGAAGGCCGCGAAGTTCAGGAATTGCGGCACGCGGTAGTCCACGGGGAAGTCACCGTAGAACAGCTTGATCAGCTCAGCCACGATGAACGCCAGGCCGAAGGTCACCAGCAGTTCTTGCGCGTGGCCGAACTTGTGGACGCGGCGCAGGAAGAAGCGTTCAACGCCCATGCCCAGCACGCCCGAGATAATCGTCGCCAGCACCAGCGCCACCCAGAAACCGGTGACGGGCGTCAGCGTATAGGCGGCGTAGGCGCCAATCATGTAGAACGAGGCGTGCGCAAAATTCAGCACGCCCATCATCCCGAAAATCAATGTCAGGCCTGCCGACACCATGAATAGCAGCAGGCCGTAAATCACGCCGTTCAACAGCGAGACGGTAAAGTATTCCATGTCCGCTCCATAATTCTTGCGCTAAGACGTCAGGCGTCTTGCGAGCGATTGCGCACGTTGTTTTTCCGGCCCGCGCCGGGAGTGCGCTTATTGGGGCTGGGTGATGAGGCGTTGCGCGCGCGCGGCCAGGTGTCGTTGGCCAGGCGCGCGCAACCCATCATCCCGTTCTTAATTCGGCCGCTGCATCTTGCAGGTTTCCTGCACCGGCGCCGACACGTCCGCCGCCGCCAACACCTTCACCGGCTCAAAGCCCATGTCCGTGCCGTCGGCCTTGTACTTGGCGTTCTTGCTCACTTTCGACACCACCATCGGCAACTGCACCTGGTGGTCTTCGGCGCGCATCGTGTAGGCGCCCAGCGCCGACGTGTACGTGACCTTTTCCAAGGCCTTGGCCAGTTCCGGCACGGACAGCTTGCCGTCCTTGGGCTGCACCTGTTTCAACGCTTCACCCAGGAAGCGCACGCCGATCACGGTTTGCGGTTCGGTGTAGCTGGGGTAGTGGCCGGTCTTGGACTTGTAGTCTTCGGCGAACTTGGCGCCTTCTTCGCCCGCGGCTTCGATGTTGTACGGGTGGGCGATGTAGTGGCCCAGCGCGACGTCGCCCGCGTTGGCCAGGTTGCCCACCTGGTCCAGGAACACGGTGGCGAAGCGCACCTTCAGGCCGGCGGCTTGCGTGGCCTTCATCAACAGCAGCAGGTCGTTGGACCAGTTGCCCGTGATGACGGTGTCGGGCGTGGCCGAGCGGATGCGCGCAACGTAGGGCGCGAAGTCCTGGATCTTGTTGACTTCGTGCAGCGTCTTGCCCACCACTTCGTAGCCGTACTGCTTGGCGAAGCGCTCGGTGGCGCCTTCCATGTCCTGGCCCCAGGAATAGTTCTGGTTAATGGCGTAGACGCGCTTGCCCAGCGTGCCGTCGGCCGACATCACGGATGCCAGCGACTTCACGCGCAGGTCGGCGTTGGTGGTGAAGCGGAAGTGATAGAAGTGGCACTTCTGGCCGGTCAGTTCCAGGGCTTCGCCGCCCACGTTCAGGAAGACGACTTCCTTGCCGGGATTGCGCAGATTGTGCTTGCGCACGTCTTCGGTCAGTTGCCCCGAGATGGCGGACGACGACCCCTGCACCAGCACCTGCACGCCTTCGGCGGCCGCGGCGCGGAAGCGGTCGGACGCGCCGACGGGGCCGCCCTGGTTGTCGAACTCAACGAGTTCCAGCGGCTGGCCGTTCCAGCCGCCCGCGGCATTGATGCGGTCCAGCTCGTATTTGACGGCGGCGCGGAACATCAGGCCCGTGGACGCCTGCGGGCCGGACAAGGTTTCGATCAGACCGATCTTGACGGGTGCGGCGTGCGCCGATGCGGCAAAGCCGGCCAGGCACAGCAGGCCGGTGGTGAAAGCCAATTTCATGCGTGTCTCCTCCGTGGGACGGGAGTGGTAAGTGCGTGAGTCGATCAAGCGCGCTTGGTGGCGGCTCTTGTGTGGCTGGGAGTCGTGCAAGGGGGAGGGGATAAACGCGAGATAGGGGCGAATACGGTCGTGCTGCCGGTGGTATTCACCCTGTTGTCTCCTGCCTGTTTTGCGGCGCTCGGCCTTGTTTTTGCTGACTGGCTTGCCTGAAAACGTGAGTTGATTTACGCTTTCGGAATAAGTTGTCAGGCAACTTTATTAAGTTGTCCGATAAATCATAGGGCAAGCGATTTTCTCGTGTCAAGCGGCGGATTCAGGAGTTCAATCAAAGATTCCGCGGCGGCCGGGAAGGCAGCAAGGCACGCCCATAACAAGCTTGGAGACAGGATGATTTCATTTGAAGGACAGGTGGCCGTGATCACCGGCGCGGGCAACGGCATTGGCTTGGCCACGGCGCGGCTGATGGCCGCCCACGGCGCGCGGCTGGTGCTGACTGACATCAATAACGCGCGCCTGGAAGAGGTTGCGGCCGAGCTGGACCCGACCGGGCAGCGCGTCTACACCCATGCGCTGGATGTGTCCGTGTCGCACGATTGCGAACGCGTGTTCGATGCGGCCGCCAAGCATTTCGGCGGGCTGGATCACCTGGTGCATTGCGCTGGCATCTACCCGGAACAACTGGTCAAAGACACCAGCGACGAAGCCTGGCGCACGCTGATGCGCGTGAACCTGGACGGCACCTTCTACACCTGCCGGGCGGCGCAGCGCCACCTGCGTCACAACGGCTCCATTGTGTTGTTGACGTCGCTGGCCGCGCAGCGCGGCAGCTACGCGCACGCCGCCTATTCCGCATCCAAGGGCGCGGTGCAGAGCTTCACGCGCAGCCTGGCGCTGGAGCTGGCCCCGCAGATCCGCGTGAATGCGGTGGCGCCGGGCATCATCGCCACCTCCATGACGCATGACCTGATCGGCCAGAAAGGCGCGCAGCTGCTGGAAAGCACGCCGTTACGCCGCTTCGGCACGGCGGAAGAAATCGCCGGGTCCATCGCCTTCCTGTGCTCGCCGCTGGCGGGCTTCGTGACCGGGGAAGTCATGCAGGTCAACGGCGGCATCTATATCGCTTAAAGTGCAGGACGCCGCCATTACGAGTTCACGATTTTCCATGTCGACGAATCCAGACCAGGACCCGCCGCGCAACGCGCCCAAGAGCTCGCTTTCCGCCGGCTTGGCCGACGCGCTGGCCGAGCAGATACGCCAAGGGGAGCTTGCCCCCGGCGACCGCCTGCCCACCGAAAAGCAGCTGACCGAAACGTATTCGGTCAGCCGCGCCGTCGTGCGCGAGGCGCTGGCCCGGCTGAAGTCCGAAGGGCTCATCACGTCGCAGCAGGGCAGCGGCGTCTTCGTGGACCCCAACTTCCAGCGCAACGCGTTTCGTATCGCCGCGCCCACGCCGGGCGACACCCAGGACCTGGAACACATCCTGGAACTGATGCTGTCCATCGAGGTGACCGCCGCGCGCTACGCGGCGCAGCGCCGCACGGATCAAGACTTGAAGAAAATGCGCCAGGCGCTGGTGGGCATGGAGTACGCGCTGATCAACGACAAGCTGGGCGACGAAGAGGACTACCAGTTTCATCAGGCCATCGTGCAGGCCACGCACAACCCGCATCTGGTGTCGCTGAACGATTATCTGGAAGCGAATGTGCGGCGTGTCATCCGCAGCGCGCGCAACAACACGGCGCGCCGGTATGCCGAGCGCATGGCCGCGGTGCAAAGCGAGCATCAGGCGATCTTTGTGGCTATCGAAGGGTCAGACCCGGACGCCGCGGGCCGCGCGGCGGAACAGCATCTGCGCAACGCCGCGGACCGCTTGCGCTTGTTTCAGGCCGAACGCCCCGCGCCGGTGTAGGCGGCGGGGCGGGCGGGCTTCGCTTCAGGCGAAGGTCTGTTCCATTTCGCGGCGGAACTGCACGGCGGTTGAGCGCTCGTCGTATTCCACGTCGCGCCAGCGGATCGCCTGCGATTGACGCACGGGGTGTTTCAGCTTGACCTGATGCGACAGGCCCAGCGGCAGATACCCTTCTTCCACCGAATCGGGCGCGGGCATCAGCCGGCCATACACCGTGTAGCCGCCTTCGCCGTCCAGAATCTGGCCGGCCTGCAAATCGCGCTTGGCGGTGGCGACCACATCGCCATGCCAGCCGGCGGGCGCGCCAGTGGGTTCACGCCGCAGCCCCACGCTGGCCACGCTGATGCCCAGCTCGAGTCCGATCAGGTGATAGGGCTTGTACATGGCGGTGTAGTTGCCGCTGGGGTCCGTCACCAGCCCGTATTCCTGGAAGCAGCGGCGCACGTAATCGCTATCGGCCGCAAGCGTTACATACACGCCCCAGCGCAGGTCGCGAAACACAGGGCGGCCGTCGCGCTCCAACGATGAAATCACCTCCACCTGGCCGCGATGGTGCAGGATGCCGCCGTCTTCGCGCGGGCGCAGCACACGGGCAAGATCGTCTACGCCGCAAGGCGGGAAGTGCAGGCCCGATGGCGACGGCAGCAAGCCCGTGGCGTTGGACACGGCCGCCATCTCGATGGCGCTTTTAGTGCCGTCCAGAAAGCTGTTGAACATTTGCGCATTGAAGTCGCCCGCCGCCACCATTTCCGCGGTGAAGCCGTAGTACGGCCACACGGTGTCGGGCGTGGACGTATGAAATTCGGGCAGGTATTTCGTGCCCTTGCCGGCGGCCATCACTTCGAAACCGGACGCGCGCGCCCAATCCACCATTTCGCAGATCAGCGCAGGCTGGTCGCCATAGGCCAGTGAGTAGACGATGCCGGCTTCGCGCGCGCGGCGCGCCAATAGCGGGCCGGCCAGCGCGTCGGCTTCCACGTTGACCATGATGATGTGCTTGCCGTATTCGCAGCAGGCCAGCACGTGGGTGATGCCGGCGGCGGCCTGGCCGGTGGCGTCGATGACGATGTCGACGTCGGGGCTGGCGATGATGGCCAAGGGGTCATCGCTGAAGAAGACTTTGCCGTTTTTCAGCGCGTCGTTGGTGTTGGCGGCGTTGAGGGCGCTGGCGGGCCAGCCGACTCGGGTCAGGGCGGCGCGGGCGCGGTCGGGCGCCAGGTCCGCCACCGCCACCAGCCGCATCCCCGGCGTGCGGGGAGCCTGGCTCATGAACATGGCGCCGAACTTTCCGGCGCCTAACAATGCAACACGTAAAGGCTTGTGGTCGGCTTCTCGCTGCTTGAGCAGACGGTACAGATTCATGGTGCGGGCTCCTCCGGGGTGGGGGGTACAGCCAACACAGAATAGTCCTAATTCATGACCGCTGAACAGGATTCAGGCGAACTCACTCGTCTGCCGTATAGAGCTCGCCCGCCAGCACATTGCGCCATGTCGACCACGTGATGCGGGGCTGGCCGGTAACGTGCCGGTTGTAAGGCGCGTCAAACAGAATGTGTTTCCAGCGCGGCTTCACGGCGCCTTCAATCAGGGGCTTGTCGTCGATCAGCAGATGGCCTTGCACCAGCGTCTTGTCTTTGGTCAGGATCAGCCGGTTGGTGGCGTCGCGGCCCAGGTTCTTTTCCACCCACAGGTATTTTTCGGCCACGCAATTTTCAAACTGCGATAGCGGCGACGTGCAGATGCGCACGTCCATGCCCAGCGCCAGCAATTCGCGCACGGCGTCCAGCGCACCCGGCACGGGCGGCAGGTTGCGGATGAAGCCGGGTGCGGTGTAGATGGCCTCGGCCTTATCGCGTAGTTCGGGGCCGTAATCCTCGCGGATGTAGAACGACTTTCGGTCGTCGAATTCAATGGGCGCGATGTCGGGGTAGCGCGCACGCCAGGCGTCGATGAACGCGTGTTCGAAATCGGCCAGCACGCCGTCTTGGTCCAGCAGGATGATCATGGCGATCCCAGGGGGTTGTGCAAGCGCCTGATTGTGCCAGAGCCCGGCTAGGGCCCCATGGGGCGCGATTGCGCAACGATGCGGTAGCGGCTGCCGCCCGTCAGCGATTCGGACGCCACCAGCACCATGCGGTCATAGCGCCAGACGAGCGGTTCGGGGGAGTGCTCAGGGGGGAAATCAGGGGAGATATCAGACGTGCTTTCGGCCGGACCCGCACGTTCGATATTGCGCAGCAGCGTGACGTGCGGGCGGAACGGTTGGGGCGGCGCAGCCAGGCCGTATCCGGCCAGCCAGCGCCACAGTTCGTCATGCACGGCTTGCAGCGCGGCAGGCGTTGCGCGCGGCCCGGCCCAGAGGATGCGCTGGCGTTTGAAGACGCCGTAATGATCCAGCGTGACTTCGCCTGGCGGCAGCCGGTGTTCCGGCGTGGCGGCGGCCAGCTCGTCGGCCAGTTGCGCATCCACGGGGCCAAGAAAGGCCAATGTCAGATGCAGCGTTTCGGTGCGCATGACGCGCCCGCCGCAGGCCGGCCGGGCGGCTTCCGCCCAGCCGGCAAGCAAGGCGGCAAGCGGGGGCGACGGCCACAGGGCGAAGAAGAGACGGACGGTGGACATGCGCTGATTGTAGGCGCGCAGCGTGCCGGTCCGTCGTCGCTTGCCCTTCAGGTATCGGTGGTTTCCGGCTTGTTGCGCAGGCGCGAGAGCGCGGTGTCAAAGCGTTCGACGCCAGGCCGGGCCGGGCGGTCGAAGCGCTCAACGCCGGGGCGGGCGGGCTTGTCGAAACGTTCCACACCGGGCCGAGCCGGCTTGTCGAAGCGTTCTACGCCGGGCCGGTCAAAGCGTTCCACACCGGGCCGGGTGAAGCGTTCGACACGCTGCGGCGTTTGCGTCTTGGCCTGCACGCTTTGCGCCGCGGCCTGTTCGCGCTTGGCGATGATTTCCTCGGCGCGCTGGTGGTGCGGCGCCATCTTGCGCACCATCACCCGGCCATCACGCGGGAAATAATTGATGCGCCGCGCATGCACGTCGCCCAGGTCCTGCGCCTTGACCGGAATGCCTTCCGTGCGCAGGTAGTTCAGGACGAATTCGCCGTTGCGCTCGCCGATGTTCATCTGCTGCATGGCGCTTAGCACCGCGCCGCCGCCGAACACCTTGGCTTCCAGGCGGTCGCGCACGGCGCCCGCCTTGAGCAATTCGTTGATCAGCACTTCCATGGCAAACGCGCCATAGCGCATCGTGGCCGACGCGGGCGACTGCATGTCGCCTTCCGGCAACATGAAATGGTTCATGCCGCCCACGCCCGTGACCGGGTCATGGATACAGGCGGCGACACACGACCCGAGTACGGTCGAGATCATCAGGTCTTCGTCGGTGACGTAGTACTCGTTGGGGAGCACTTTCACCGCCTGACATTGGAACGCGCTATCGAAATAGTGGCGCGTTGCGCGGGCTTCAAGACGGGCGACCATGGGACTTAAGGGGCAAGAACAGCGATTGGGACACGAAGGACGTAGCTCGGTAAAACAATGAATGTTTCAAAACGTGTAAAAAAATGTCGCTTTATTCTTACATATCCCAGCCGACAGCGGGGGAAATGCTTGTAACGGTGGCGACGCAATACGTCCCTGATTGGTAAAGCGCTTTCCACTCCCTGGCGCATGGCCGGCTGATTGCTGGACGCTCGAAGACGTAGTCCCCGTCCGCAAGGACGGCTTGGAATCATCGTACACAGCCACGTATGACGCCTTTCCCCGGATCACGGGGAGGTTCAGGCTTCATACGTGGCTTTATGGAAGATTTTGGGGCGGTGCCGCGCCAGCGCCGGTGTGTAGATACCGGTATAGCGGTACCGGCGGGGCATCCCCGCGTGGGGCATCCCCGCGTGGGGCGCCCGCGTCGGCGGTCAGAACCGCGTGCTGCGCGTCACCGACCAGCGGGCCGACAAAGCGCCCAAGGCGGCAGAGGCCACTACCGCAAAGATCAGCACGGACGCACCCGGCAGGTGCAGGGCGAATTCCGCGCCGTAGCTGCGGGCAAGCCCAAGCAGGGCGTCGTTCAGCGGTGACAGCGCAATGGCCGACACGCCAATCGCCAGCAATGACGCCACGGCGCCCGACAGCGCGCCCAGGTACAGGAATGGCCGGCGTACAAAGGATTCCGTGGCGCCCACCAAGCGGGCGACGCCAATTTCTTCACGTTGCGACAGCGCTTGCATGCGCACGGTGTTGAACACCGTCGCCAGCACCACGACGGCGACGCACGCCGCCAGGAATCCCAGGCCGATGCGCGCAAAACGCAGAATGGCCTCCAGGCGTTGCACCCAGGCGCTGTCCAGCTGCACCAGGTCCACGTGATTCCATTGTTTCCAGGCGCCGGCGAGCTTGTCGGCGCGGCCGGCAAGATTGTCGCCATCGGCCAGCGTCACGACGACGGCGTCCGGCAGCGGGTTGCCGGGCAACACGGCCAGCGCCTGCTGCCACGCCGGATTGGCGCGCAGGTCGGCCAGCGCGGCATCGCGGCCCACCACGCGCACGGCGCGCACGTCTTCCTGATATTCGTCCTTGATGCGTTTGGCCACGTCTGCCGCAGCGCCCGAGGGGGCGTCCACGCGCATGAACACGGTCACTTCCGGGGTGACGGACATCTGGCGCGCCACCGGTTGCACCGACACCAGGATGGCGCTGCCCAGCAAGGGCAGGGCCAATGCCAGCGCCATCACCAGCAGGTTGGCCAGGGACGAGAACGGTTGTTTGGCCAGCCGGCGCAGCGTGACCATCAACGCATAGCGGTGTTGCCGCAGCCAGGCGTTCATGACGAGGCTCCCGGATGGCCCAGGCCGGGTTCCGCGCGGCCGCCGCCCGTTCGGGGCGGGGCGGCTTGAGGCGGCGCCGCGTCTGGGGGCGGGGCGGACCCGTTCGAATCGGCGAATTTGCCCGGATCGATGCGCAAGGTGCGAGTGGCGTAGCGCGCCATGAGGTCCTGGTCGTGCGAGGCGATCAGCGTCGTCACGCCCACGCGGTTGAAGTCGCGGAACACGTTCATGATGCGTTGCGCGTTGTCGTGATCAAGGTTGGCGGTGGGTTCATCCGCAATCAGGATGGCGGGCCGGTTCACAATGGCCCGCGCAATCGCCAGCCGTTGCTGCTCGCCGCCAGACAGTTCGATGGGATTCAAATCTTCCTTGCCCGACAGCCCCACCTTGTCCAGCGCGGCGCGGGCGCGTGCGGCGGCGGAATCCCAGGGGTGCCCCTGGACCGCCAACGGCAGCATCACGTTTTCGAACGCGCTTCGATCGAACAACAGATGGGTGTCTTGCAAGATGACGCCCACGGCGCGGCGCAAGTACGGCCGGGCCCGTGCGGGCAGCTTGTCCAGCCGCTGGCCGTTGACCTGGATGGAGCCGCGGCTGGCGGGCTCCAGCCCGCCGATCAGCTTGAGCAGGGTGGACTTACCGGCGCCGGACGGCCCCGAGACGAAAACGAATTCTCCCGCGCTTACGCGGAAGTTGATGTCGGCCAGAATATTTCGGCCGCGACCATATGATTTGAATACGTGCTGGAATTCGATCATGGCGGCTGTCAGATGAAGCCGCAATAGTAACTCGGGGACAGTAAGGAGACCTAAGCCGATTCGTGCCTTCCCTGTGAAAAAGCATTACGCCGTGACCAGGTGGACACCTTTTGATCAGAACGAAATGAACGCGTCTCGGACGGGTTCGAAATAGGTGAAAACGCGTCCCCGTTTTCGTACGAAAACGACGTTTGATTTCGCCAGTGTCCCTATATTTCAAGGGAATTCCCGGATGCGCCGCGTGCTTCGTGGACGCTACCATCCGCCCCATGCGTCGGCCCAACCCGGCTCGCGCAAGGCTCGCTTTATCCCACACGGAGATCACGATGAAAGTACTGAAACTCGCTGCTATTGGCGCGGCATTGTTCGCTGTTTCGGCAGCCGCCAATGCGGGCGCGACCTTCGATAACGTCAAGAAAAAAGGGTTTGTCCAGTGCGGCGTGTCGACGGGCATTCCGGGTTTCTCCATCGCCGACAGCAAGGGCGAGTACAAGGGCATTGACGTGGACATGTGCCGCGCCATCGCGTCGACCATGTTCGGCGATGCCTCCAAGGTGAAGTTCACGCCGCTGAACACGCAGCAACGCTTCACCGCGCTGCAATCCGGCGAAGTCGACGTGCTGACCCGCAACACCACCGTGACGCTGACCCGCGACACGACGCTGGGCCTGATCGGCGTCGGCGTGAACTACTACGATTCGCAAGGCGTCATGGTCTCCAAGGACCTGAACGTCAAGAGCGCAAAGGAACTGAACGGCGCCACGATCTGCGTGCAGCCGGGCACGACCACCGAGCTGAACCTGGCTGACTGGTTCCGCGGCCAGAAGATTGAATTCAAGCCGGTCGTGATCGACAAGTACGACGAAATCATCCGCGCCTTCTCGGCCGGACGCTGCGACGCCTTCACGACCGACAAGTCGCAACTGGCTTCCACCCGCACCACGCTCGAGAATCCGGACAAGTACGTCATCCTGCCGGAAGACTTCTCGAAGGAACCGCTGGGCCCCATGGTTCGCCAGGGCGACGAGCAATGGTTCAACATCGTCCGCTGGTCGCTGAACGCCATGCTGGAAGCCGAGGAATACGGCATCACCAAGGCGAACGTGGATGAAATGCTGAAGAGCCCCAACCCCAACATCCAGCGCATCCTGGGCGTGACCCCGGGCATGGGCAAGAACCTGGGCGTGGACGACAAGTGGGCCTACAACATCATCAAGAACGTGGGCAACTACGGTGAAAGCTTCGAAGCCACGCTGGGCAAGAACAGCGCGATGAAGCTGGAACGTGGCTTGAACGCGTCGTACAAGCAAGGCGGTTTGATGTACGGCTGGCCGGTGCGCTAACACACGGCTGCCTGGCAAAACGGAGCCCTAGCGCTCCGTTTTGCCTAGCCCGCCACCGAGCGGGCGGCAGGAGTGGGGGGCGTGGCCTTGCCGGCGTTGCCACCCGGTGTACGACTTCTGTAGATTCATCATGACGACTTCCAATAAAAACGCCCCGATTTCGGCACCTCGCCGGCGGCTGAACTGGAATGACCCCGGGGTGCGCTCCGTGGTTTACCAGGTGCTTGCGCTGTCCGCGGTTGCCTGGGCTGTGTGGTTCCTGGTTTCCAACACGCTGCATAACCTGTCCGTGCGCAACATCGCCACGGGGTTCGGGTTCCTGAGCCGTGAAGCCGGGTTCGCGATCGGCGAAACGCCCATCGCCTACACCCCCGCAAATGATTACGGCCGCGCCATCCTGGTCGGTCTGCTCAACACGCTACGCGTCGCCGTCATCGGCATCGTGCTGGCCACTATCCTCGGCACCCTGATCGGTATCGGCCGCCTGTCCAAGAACTGGCTGGTTGCGAAGATCACCTCGGTGTACGTCGAGGTCATGCGCAACGTGCCGCTGCTGCTGCAATTGTTCTTCTGGTACGCGCTGATCACGGAAAACATGCCGGGTCCGCGTCAGGCGCACAATCCGCTGCCCGGTGTCTTCATCTCCAACCGCGGCTTGAAAGTGCCGGGGCTGGAAGGCAATTCGCTGGACTGGATGCTGGCGGGCCTGGGTTTGGCCATCGTCGCCATCATCTTCCTGGGCCACTACGGCAAGAAGCGCCACGAAGCGACCGGCCACATGTTTCCGCTGGGCCGCTGGGCCATTGCTCTGTTGATCGGGCTGCCGTTCATCGGCTGGCTGGTCAGCGGCGCGTCGCTGACGCTCGACATGCCGGAACTGAAGGGCTTCAACTTCTCGGGCGGTTTGACCTTGTCGCCGGAATTCGCCGCATTGCTGGCGGGTCTGGTGATCTACACGTCGGCGTTTATCGCTGAAGTGGTGCGCTCGGGTATCCAGGCCGTCAACAACGGCCAATGGGAAGCCGCCGGTTCGCTGGGCTTGCCGCGCGCCAAGGTGCTGCGCCTGGTGATCTTGCCGCAGGCGCTGCGCGTGATCATCCCGCCGATGACGAGCCAGTACCTGAACCTGACGAAGAACAGCTCGTTGGCAGTCGCCATCGGATACCCCGACATCGTGTCGGTGGTGAACACCACGCTGAACCAGACGGGCCAGGCCATCGAGGGCATTCTCATCATCATGGGCGCGTACCTGACGGTCAGCCTGTCGATCTCGATATTCATGAACTGGTACAACAAGCGCATCGCGCTGGTGGAGCGTTGAGATGAGCAGCACTACGCATACTCCCACCGAAGCCATGCCGCCGCCCAGCACGCACGTGGGCGCGTGGGCCTGGCTCAAGAGTCGCCTGTTCTCGTCGCCGCTGAACATCCTCATCACGGTACTGCTTGCGTGGTTCCTGTTGATGGCGGTGCCGGCGCTGCTGGAATGGGCTTTCTTCAAAGCGGACTTCAACGCCGCCAACGCGCAGGAATGCCGTGCCTCGGGAGGCGCCTGCTGGGCGTTCATCATCGAGAAGCACCGGCTGATCCTGTTCGGCACCTATCCGTTCGACGAACAATGGCGTCCGCTGATCGCCACCATCATTCTGGTGGGCGTGATCATCTGCAGCGGCATCCGCTACTTCTGGAACTGGAAGCTGGCCGCCATCTGGACCGTGGGCCTGACGGCCGTGGCGTTGCTCATGTGGGGCGGCGTGTTCGGCCTGACCTACGTGGAAAACGCGCGCTGGGGCGGCTTGCCGCTGACGCTCATCCTGTCCACGTTCGGCATCGCCTTTGCGTTCCCGATTGGCGTGCTGCTGGCCTTGGGCCGGCGTTCGAAGATGCCGGCCATCAAGGCGCTGTGCGTCGTGTACATCGAGCTGATTCGCGGCGTGCCGCTGATCAGCCTGCTGTTCATGTCGTCGGTGATGCTGCCGCTGTTCCTGCCGGAAGGCTTCTCCATCGACAAGCTCTTGCGCGCGCAGATCGCCATCATCCTGTTCGCCGCGGCCTACATCGCGGAAACGGTGCGCGGCGGCTTGCAAGCCATTCCGAAGGGCCAGTACGAAGGCGCCGATTCGTTGGGCCTGAACTACTGGCAGCAGATGCGCAAGATCATCCTGCCGCAAGCGCTGAAGATCGTGATCCCGCCGCTGGTCAGCATCTTCATTGCGCTGTTCAAGGACACGTCGCTGGTGGTGATCATCGGTATTTTCGACCTGACACTGGCAGCCAAGGCGGCCTTGTCCGACGCGGCATGGCGCGGGTTCGGCGTAGAGGCGTACCTGTTCATTTCGCTGATCTACTTCGTGTTCTGCTTTTCCATGTCCAAGTACAGTCAGGCGCTTGAAAAACGTCTTGCGACTGATCACAAACGCTAGCCCCTGGCGCGCGTCCGCCTTCGGGTGGGCGCGCACAGCGATATTTACGGGAGTACAGGCATGTCGGATGCCATTATTCGTATGCAGGACGTGAACAAGTGGTACGGCCAGTTCCACGTGTTGCGCAACATCAATCTGGACGTGGCGCAGGGCGAGCGCATCGTGGTGTGCGGCCCTTCGGGGTCGGGCAAGTCGACGATGATCCGCTGCATCAACCGTCTGGAAGAGCACCAGAAAGGCCACATCATTGTGGACGGCACGGAGCTGACCAATGACTTGAAGCACATCGAGACGATCCGCAAGGACGTGGGTATGGTGTTTCAGCACTTCAATCTGTTCCCGCACCTGACTGTGCTGGAAAACCTGACGCTGGGCCCCATGTGGGTGCTGAAGAAGCCGCGCGCGGAAGCCGAGGCGACGGCCATGAAGTACCTGGAGCGCGTGCGCATTCCGGAACAGGCGAAGAAATTCCCCGGCCAGTTGTCGGGTGGCCAGCAGCAGCGCGTGGCGATTGCGCGGTCGCTGTGCATGAACCCCAAGATCATGCTGTTCGATGAGCCCACCTCGGCCCTTGATCCGGAAATGGTCAAGGAAGTGCTGGACGTGATGGTGTCGTTGGCCCAGGAAAGCGGCATGACGATGATCTGCGTGACCCACGAAATGGGCTTCGCACGCAAGGTCGCCAACCGCGTGATCTTCATGGACCGCGGCGAAATCATCGAACAGAACAACCCGGACGAGTTCTTCGATAATCCGCAGAACGAACGCACGAAGCTGTTCTTGAGCCAGATTCTGCATTGATCGGCTGAAGACCGCCTGTTCGGCGAGCACCCCAAAAGTTGGATTTCGGTCCGGCTTTTGGGGTGTTTTTCATGGGCGCTTTGCTGAATGTACCTTTTGAGCGACAATCCGGTATGTTCAGATTTCGAGAAACCGAGGAATTTTCCCGTTGGCTTGAATCATTGCGAGACGCCCGAGCGCGCGCTCAAATCCTGCGACGCTTATCCCGTGCAACAAAGGGAAATTTTGGCGATGCTGAACCCGTAGGTGAAGGCATCAGCGAAATGCGTGTGGACGTCGGTGCTGGCTACCGCGTGTACTACGCCCGCGCGGGAAGAGTGGTCTATGTTCTGCTCTGCGGCGGCGACAAAGGCAGCCAAGCCAGAGACATCGCCCACGCAAAACGCCTCTGGACGCAAATAAAACGGAGTGCCGATCATGACGAAATACCGTGACTTCGACGCAGCGAACTATCTGAAAGATGATGAAACGATCGCGCATTATCTTGCGGACGCAGCAGCCGAAGATGATCCCGATGCGTTTCTCGAAGCGCTTGGCGATGTGGCCCGTGCGCGCGGCATTAGCGAAATCTCGCGTGAAACGGGACTTGCGCGGACGAACTTGTATCGAGTGCTCGCTCCGGGTGCGAATCCCAGCTATCACACGTTGCGCAAGGTAATGAACGCGCTAGGCGTTTCGTTGACGGCCCTAGTCAAAACCAAACGTGAGCCGACTCCCCAGGGATAAGGTCGGCCAGTATCCCTTTGTTACGTCATCCTTCTCCCTGCGGTATGCTACTGACCGCCATCGATCTGGAGTGAGGAGAACAACATCATGACGCACACCCCCCGTAACGCGGTTCGCCGCGCATTGTTGCAAGGCGCCGTGGCGCTTGCCGTGACCCTGCCTTTCGGCGCGCCCGCGCTGGCTCAGGCGACTGATTTTCCGACGAAGCCGATCCGCTTCGTTGTGCCTTACCCGCCTGGCGGCCCGCTGGACACCATGGCCCGCATGCTGGCCGAGAAGGTGCGTGGTTCGCTCGGGCAGCCCGTGATCGTGGAAAACCGGTCGGGCGCGGGCGGCAATATTGGCGCCGACCTGGTGGCCAAGGCGCCGGCTGACGGCTACACGCTGGTGATGGGCGCGGTGGCCACGCACGCCATCAACCCCTGGCTGTTCGCGAATCTGCCGTACGACCCGGTGAAGGATTTTGCGCCGGTGACGATTGTGGCGTCGGTGCCGAACGTGCTGGTGATGAACGTTGAGTTCGCTGACAAGAACAACATCAAGACCCTGGCGGATCTGATCGAGTACGCGAAGAAGAATCCGGGCAAGCTGAACTACGGTTCGGGCGGCAACGGCAGCGCGGGCCATCTGTCGGGAGAGCTGCTGAAGGCGCGCGCTGGCATCAATGTCGAGCACATTCCCTACCAAGGCGCGGCGCCTGCGCAGTTGGCGTTGCTGTCGGGTCAGTCGGATTTCATGTTCGACAATCTGGCGGCGTCGGCGCCGTTGATCAAGGACGGCAAGGTGAAGGCCTTGGCCGTGACGACAGCGAAGCGTTCGTCGTTGCTGGCGGATGTGCCGACGGTTGAAGAGTCGGGTGTGAAGGGCTTTGATCTGGGTACGTGGTTTGGCGTGTTCACGACGGGCGGCACGCCCGCGCCGGTGGTGGCGAAGCTGAACAAGGCGTATGCGGATGCGATGCAACAGCCGGATGTGAAACAACGCCTGCTGACCATGGGGTCGGAGACGGGGCCGATGACGGCAGAGGCGTTTGCTGAATTCGTGAAGGGCGAGAAGGCGAAGTACCAGGAGATCGTTAAGATTTCTGGGGCTAGTTTGAATTGATGGGGTTTTGTTGAGGTGATGGGGTTTTGTTGACGCCCGTCGCGCCGGCGGCCTGCGGTGCGCGGGGCAACGATTGCGGTCCGGAGCCTTCGCTCCGGACTGCCCCTGCCTCATCCTCGTTGGCGCCTGCGGCGCCTGCCTTCGGATTCCGTTGGGCTTATCGACGCCCCACGCACCGCAGGCCGCCGGCGCGACGGGCTCCAGCAGCGGCAATCTCACGGTCGCTGGGGCGAGCAGCTTGCTTAGGGTTCTGCTCATCGGTGGGGTAGGTGAGGAAGATCTTGCGGGGCCCGCCCCAGGCCGGCCGCGCGGGCGGCCTTGTGGGGCTTACGCGGTGTCTTGCGTCGGCGCGGCGGTCACTTCGTGCTCTTGCGTGGCTTCACTTCGTGGTCTTCAGCATGCTGATGCTGGGAAATGCTGCCAACCTACTTCAAAGTTCATAACACGCGCTATATATCGGCGACATCGCGCAGCCGTACGCCGGAGAAGTTGGCCGCACTCAATGCGTCAAACATCGCGCGGTCGCAGATGGGAGGCGCTCCCATGCGTTCCTGGCGGAAGATATGGGCATCTCCCACAACATTCTGTTTGAACACCAAGCTGGCTCCGCCGACGAGGCTATAACGTTTCTCGTCCTCGCCGGTCTGATAATTGTGGTCGAGCTTGATCCTCACGCGGGAAGAGGCTTCGTCCAGGGCGTCGAGTCTGCGCAGCACATTGCCTAGGTAGTACTGAGGGGCGGGGCTGCCGTCAGCAAGGCTGAAGTCGCATGCCACAAATGCAAACGCCTCGGCGTCCAACTGCTCAAACAGTTGCTTCAACGGCTCGGACACAATCCAGATGCCAGCGAGCTCTTCCAGATCGCGTGGCATTCCGCCCTTCTCCGGTACATGAACCAGGCGGGGACGCTCCGGATACTGATCTGGCATTCCATTAGGACGCGAGACGACATGCATCCCCGGATCAATCAGCTTCTCTTCGTTGGCGATTTCGATGCCGGGCACCCTGCCGTTTCCCAAGAAGCTGGCGTCGATCAGGAAAAATTCGCCCTTATGAGATGCGGCTTCGGCTGAAACTTCAATGGCGTTCGGTTCGGTCACGGTGGCTTCCATCATGGATGCGGGGGCAAAACGGGGATGCAGTTGAGCCGATGCTAGCGGGGCTTTAGCGCAGCCACAAGTTCCGTCGAAGCCGTCGCTTTGCTTTCCGCGCTTGCCCCCCCTGCGCTACATCTTGCATTCCGCCGCGTGCACGTCGGTGTGGTCGCGGGCCAGCACTTTCAGGTTTTTATACACGAGCTTGCCGTCGGGGCCGGCTTCGATGTGCAGCAGGTACCAGTCCTGAATCGGATGGTTGTTGGGGCCGAATTTGAATTTGCCGCGCACGCTGGCGAAGTCGGCTTTGCGCAGGGCGGCGCGGAAGTCGTCGGGGCGGCCGGTGATGTCGCCGTTGACGGCTTTCAGGGCCGAGGCGATCAGGTTGGCGGTGTCGTAGGCCTGGGCGGCGTAGGCCGTGGGCGGGCGCTTGTAGGCTTGCGTGAAGGCGTCGACGAAGTGTTTGTTTTGCGCGTTGTCCAGGTCGGCGCTCCACAGTGAGCTCAGGTAGAAGCCTTTGCTTGCCGTGCCGGTTGCGGCGAGCATGCGGTCGTCCATGGAATAGATCGGGGTGATCATTTTGATCTTGTCCGACAGGCCGGAATTGGCGAATTGCTTGGTCAGGTTGATGCCCGCGCCGCCCGGATGAAACTGGAAGATGGCGTCGGGGTTCAGCGAGCGGATGCGCGCCAGTTCCACCGAGAAATCCGATTGATCAAGCTTGGTGTAGATCTCTTCGGCAATTTCGCCTTTGTACGCGCGCTTGAAGCCGGCGACAGCGTCGCGGCCGGCCTGGTAATTGGGCGCCATGACGACCACGCGTTTGACGCCCAGTTCGTTGGCGGCGATGCCGGCGGTGTCGGCGTAGGAGTCGTTCTGGAAGGCGACGGCGAAGTAGTTCGGGTTGCAGGCTTTGCCGGCGTAGTTGGACGGGCCGGCGTTCAGGCTGACATAGAAGCCACCTGCGTTCAGCACCGTGGGGCCAACCGCCGCCATGACGTTCGAGAAGTTGACGCCCGTGAACAGCCGCACGCCGTCCTGCACCATCTTGTCGGCGGTCTGCTTGGCGTTGGCGGGCTTGAGCGCGTCGTCTTCCACGCGCACGTTGACCGGCACGCCACCCAGCTTTCCGCCGCCTTCCTTCACGGCCAGCATGAACGCATCGCGCTCGTCTTCGCCGATGTAGCCGGCGGGCGTGGAGAGCGTGCCGATGAAGCCGATGTCCAGCGGTTTGCTTTGCGCGCCGGCCACGGATGCCGCCAGCGCCAGCGCGATGGCGGCGGCGCTGCGTAAGGTGATGCCTGTCATGGTTGTCTCCTCTTTTGCGCGTTGTTTGATGCGCTTTGTTGGGTGCACGAGTTATGGTGCCGCGAGGCAGTGTTCCACCTTCCAGCCGTACAGCCACTGCAACGCGTCGTAAAACTGGGACTGGCTGCGGCCGGTCCACAGCGTGTTGCGCACGGTGCGTTCAACGCCTCGTGCGTGATAGAGCCTGCCCATTTCGCGCGTGGACCACACGACGCGCGCGCTGCGCGGAATGCGCACCGATTCATACAGGCGGAACGCCGCTTGCAGATCGTGATCGCATTGCCGCACGGCTTCGCCCAGCGTGACGGCGTCTTCCAGCGCCATGCAGGCGCCCTGGGCCATGTATTGCGTCATCGGATGCGCGGCGTCGCCCAGCAGGGTGACGCGGCCTTCGCCCCAGTGTTCGACGGGTTCGCGGTCGGCGGTGGCCCAGCGTTTCCATGAGGTCGGGCGGTCCAGCATTTGATGCGGGCGCGGGTGTATGCCTTCGAAGTACGACAGCACCTCTTCCTTGCTGCCTTCGCGCACGCCCCATTCTTCTTGTTCGCGGCTGTGGAAGGTGACGACCAGGTTGTACTGCTGGCCGCCGCGCAAGGGGTAGTGCACCAGATGGCAGTGCGGGCCGGCCCACAGCACGGGCGCGTTGATGCGCAGTTCGTCGGGCATGTTGTCGCGTTCGACGACGGCGCGATAGACCACATGGCCCGTCACACGCGCGGGGTCGCCTACGGTGCGTTCGCGGATCACGGATTTGACGCCGTCCGCGCCCACCACCGCGTCCGCGCGATAGCGCTTGCCATCGGTGTCCACCACTTCCACGCCGTGCGCGTCCTGCGACATGCTGGCGATCTGGGTCGACGTGCGAAAGCGGATCAGCGGGTTCTGCTGCACGGCCTCCAGAATGGACAGGTGGATGTCGGCGCGGTGAATCACCGCATACGGCCCGCCAAACCGCGTGCGGAACGCGTCGCCCGTGTCGATGCGCACGACCTCTTTGGCGTTCACCGCGTCCATCATGATGATGTGGTCGGTGAAGACGGCACGCGTGCGCGCCGTCTGGCCTACGCCCAGTGCGTCCAACGCCGCAAACGCGTTGGGGCCCAGTTGAATGCCAGCGCCGATTTCGCCGATGTGCGCCGCTTGTTCCAGCAGTTGCACCGCGATGCCTTGTCTGGTCAGCGCCAGCGCGGCGGCCAGCCCGCCGATGCCGCCGCCCACCACGATGACGGATCGCGCCGCCTGCGTTGCCGTTGTTGATGCGTTCATGGTTGCTTCCTGCATGCCATCAGCCTTGCTCGCCCAGGAAGGTGCCTTGTGCTTTCAGCTGCGCCTGCAAGGCGGGAACGGAAATGTCGGCAGGGTCGATGCCTGCGCGCAGCGCCATCGCCGCCGCCGTGCCGGCCGCTTCGCCCATGACGAAGCAGCTGCCGCTGACGCGCGCGGCCGATTGGCCTTCGTGCGTCATGGATGCGCAGCGGCCCGCCACCAGCACGTTGCTGGCGACACCCGGCCCGCGCTTGGGCACCATCATGCGAAAGGGAAGCTGGTTGTAGCCGCGCGATTCGGGAATGGGCGGCCACATCCATTGCACGTCGCCCGCCGTGTGCATTTCCAGCGGCCAGCCGTTCACGCCGATGCTGTCGTCGAAGTCGGCGCAGCCCAGCACGTCTTCCTTGGTCAGCATCGCTTCGCCCACGATGCGGCGCGTTTCGCGGATGCCCAGTTGCGGCGCGATGTCCAGCACATAGGCGTTTTCAAAGCCGGGCACTTTGGCGCGCAAGAAACTTAAGTACTGCACGATCTGGCGGCGGCCTTCGAGTTCGCCCGCGGACAGCGAACCCGCATCGGTGCCGTCCGCCGCGCCGCCATCGGCATTGGCCAGCTGCGTGACGTTGACGCGCCATTCGTAGTCGTGCTTTTGCGGACGCACGATGGCGCCCCGGCGCGGAAACGTGAACTCGCCGCTGGCGGCGGCCTCGTCCATCAGTAGCGGGATGGTCTTCCAGGCATCGCGGGCGCGCGCGCCGTCCACGTTGCCGACCTTGAACATCAGCGTAGGGTAGAGCATGTGGCCCTGCTCGTCGCCCTTTTCAAACGGCAGGCCGCCCCATTGCGCGATGTCGGCGTCGCCCGAGCAATCGATGAAGACCTTTGCGCGCACGGCGCAGCGGCCGGACTTTGTTTCCAGGAACAGGGCGTCGACACGGCCGTCGGCGTCGCGCGTCAGGCCGGTCGCCAAGGCGTGGAACAGGATGTGCGCGCCGCTGTCTTGCACCAGGCCGTCGGCGGCGCATTTGAATGCCGAGATGTCGTAGGCCTGGGCGTGGATCTTGCCCAGGATCAGGTGCGGATCATTCAGCCCGTCCAGGGCGCGCATGCGGTCCAGCAGATCGTTGGTCATGCCGTGCACCACTTGCTGGATGCTGCCGTGGATGTTGGCGTGCAGCCCGCAGAAGTTGGACACGCCCGCGGCGGTGCCCATGCCGCCCAGGAAGCCGTAGCGTTCCACGAGCAGCACGCGCGCGCCGTTGCGGGCGGCGCTGGTGGCGGCCAGGATGCCGGCGGGGCCGCCGCCCAGCACCACGACGTCATATTCCCCGTACAGCGGGACTTGGCGGGCGGGTTCGGTAATGACCATCAGATTCTCCTTGCGTGTGATGCGTGTCACTGGCCCTTGATGCCCAGCTTCTTGATCAGGGGTTCCCAGCGCGTGAGCTCGTCATCCATATAGGTGCGGAATTCGGCGGGCGTGCTGGCTACCGGGTCCATGAACTGCGCTTGCAGACGCTTGGCCACTTCCGGGTCGCGGATCGCCTGGATCAGCGCATCGGACAGCTTCTTTTGAATATCGGCCGGCACCTTCGACGACACCACGAAGCCGATCCATGCCGAACCTTCGATGCCCGGCACGCCCACTTCCGCCAAGGTCGGAATGTCGGGCAGCAGCGCCGAGCGCTTGGATGAGGTGACGGCCAGCGCCTTCAGGCGGCCGTCTTTCACCATGGGCATGACGGCAATCGGGGGCAGCGCGGCGAATTGCGTGTCGCCCGACAGCAAGGACGTCAGTGCGGCGGGCGACGACGGATACGGCACATGCGTCGCGCGCGCGCCGATCTGTTGCAGCAGCAGCTCCACCGCCAGATGCGATACCGTGCCCGCGCCCGGCGACGGGAAGTTGTACTTGTCCGGGTTCTTTTTCAGCGCCTCCAGCAGCTGGCCCACGTTGTCGATGCCAGCCGAGGCGGGCACGACCAGCACGTTGGGCTGGTGCACGGCCAGCGTCAGCGGCGACAGATCGGTGGCGGGCGCATAGGGCAGCTTGTCGAACAGCAGCGTGTTGTTCACCAGCGGGCCGGTGATGGATACGCCGAACGTGTAGCCGTCGGGCTTGGCGTTGGCGATGGCGAAGGTGCCGATGTTGCCGCTTGCGCCCGGCTTGTTTTCGATGACGATGGTCTGGCCCAGGATGGCGCCGGCCTTCTCGCCAACGATACGCGCGACTTGGTCGGGGCTGGAGCCGGGGCCAAAAGGCACGATGGCTTTGAGCGGCTGCGCGGGCCAGGTGTCGGCGGCTTGCGATGCCGTCCAGGGCGTCAGCGCAGCCAGCCCCAGCAGCATGGCGGCAGCCGCCCGCTTGGCCGGCGGCAGGGCAAAGCACGGCTGGGGAAAGTGCGCCGGCGGCAAGAACTTAAGCATGCGTGTCTCCCACGTCTTTCATGGTGTCGAAATAGGTTTGCTCGTTGGCGATGAAGGCGGCGACCATCGCGCGGTAGGTGGCGTCCACCACTTGTTCCAGGTTCGCAAAGCCCGCGTTGTGGCGCGTGGCCAGCGCGCGGGCCTTGTCGAACACCTGGGCCTGGCGCGCGGGGGCGCTCACCTGAAACGCGTCGCGCTTGAAGCGCGCGGCGTCCTTCACATACATGGCGCGTTCGGCAATCAGGCGCACGATCTCGTCGTCCAGACGGTCGATGTTGGCGCGTACGTCGGCCAGGTTCGCGCACAAGGGGCGATACGCGGGGTCGGTGTATTCGCGCAGCGGCGCGCCGTGGGTGTCGGGCTCTTGCGGGGGAGTCGGCGTCGTCATGAGGTGTAGTCGGGTTGTTGCGCGGGCGCGGCCTGCTGGAACGCGGGCTGCGCATTGCAGTGTTCGAAGATGCGCAGAATGCGCGGGTAGGCGGACAGGTCGCAGCCCATGCGCTGCGCGTTGGCCACTTGCGGCACCAGGCAGCAATCGGCCAGCGTGGGCGCGTCGCCAAAGCAGTACGCGCCGTGTCCGTGGCGGGCCAGCAATGCTTCCACGGCCGTCAGGCCTTCCTTGATCCAGTGGTGATACCAGGCCGTCTTTTGTTCATCGCTTGCGCCCAGCACGTCTTGCAAATAGCGCAGGATGCGCATGTTGTTGATGGGGTGGATGTCGCAGGAGATGGCGTCCGACAGTTCCAGCACCCGCGCGCGCGCCAGCGTGTCGGCGGGGATCAGGCGGGGTTCGGGATACGTTGCGTCCAGGTAGTCGATGATGGCAAGCGACTGCGACAGCTGCATGCCGTTATCGATCAGCAGCGGTACGCCCGCCGACGGATTCTTCGCCACATAATCGGCCGCGCGCTGTTCCTGCTTGCGCAGGTTCACCGGCAGATAGTCGTAAGACAAACCCTTGAGCGCCAACGCGATGCGCACACGATACGACGTCGAGCTGTTGAAGAAGCTATGAAGTTGCATGGAGGCTTCCTGTCAGAGTCAAACCATCTGCACGTTGAGCGTACCCAGGCCGTCGACGCCGCCTGTCATCTTGTCGCCGCGGACCACGGGGCCGACGCCTTCGGGCGTGCCGGTGTAGATCAGGTCGCCCGCTTCCAGACGGAAGTATTTGGACAGGTAGGCGATGGTTTCGGCGACGGACCAGATCAGCTTGCCGATGTCGCTGCGCTGCTTGTCGGCGCCGTTGACTTGCAGCCAGATGGCGGCCTGGTGGATGTTGCGCACGGCGCCGGCAGGATGCAGCGGGCCGATGGGCGCGCTTTGGTCGAAGGCTTTGCCCAGTTCCCACGGGCGGCCCGCTTCGCGCATCTTCATCTGCAAGTCGCGCCGCGTCATGTCCAGGCCCACGGCGTAGCCCCACACGTGTTGCAGCGCGTCGCCGACTGCGATGTTGGCGCCGCCTTTGCCGATGGCCGCGACCAGTTCAATCTCGTAATGCAGGTTGGCGGTCTCGGGCGGATAGGGCAGTTCCAGCGTGTGGCCGTCGGCCACGGGCACGACGGCGTCGGCGGGCTTGCAGAAAAAGAACGGCGGTTCGCGGTCAGGGTCGAAGCCCATTTCGCGCGCATGCGCGGCGTAGTTGCGGCCCACGCAGTACACGCGGCGCACAGGGAAGGCGTCCTGGCTGCCGGCAATGGGCACGGCGGCAGGGGCGGGGGGAGCAAACACAAAAGACATGGATCACCCTTGGAGGGAAGCGGCGGGAAGCAATGCGGAAAGCGCGGAGGAAGGCGCAGCGGGAGGCGAACGCGGCAGTGTGGATCAGCCGACGCGTTCTTCGCGCCACACGCCCAGCGCGTCTTGCACGGGGCGGTCGGAATAGCTGAACAAGGTGACGTCATCCAGCGCGGCCAATTGCACGGGCAGCCACGACGGCGCGACGAAGACGTCGCGCGGGCCGAAGTGGAATTCCTGGTCGCCGATGCGGGCGGTGCCGCGGCCTTCCACGACGCTGTAGACCGTGGAGTCGGTGCTGCGGTACGTCTTGCCTTGAAAGCCCGCTGGCAGCAGCTGCATGAAGGTCGCCATCGTGGGCATGGGGTAGCCGCCCGTGGCCGGGTTCAGATAGCGCAGCTTCACGCCGTCCCAGGGGTCGAGCTCGCCGTGGCGGTACAGCGCGTCCAGGGCTTCGCGGCTGCGTTCGTAGGGGTAGTTGAAGATGGGCGACGTGCCGCTGTGGGTCTGGTGCCGCACCGGCGCCATGTTGTTGCCGTAGCGCGCCATGCTGTCGCCTTCGGGGCGGGTGACGGGTTGGGTCGCGTGCGGATAGTTTTCGGCGAAGCCGGCATCCAGGAAGCGCAACAGCGGGATGTCCAGCCCATCCAGCCAGACGACGGGCTCGCCGCCTTCGGTGGTGTCGGCATTGCCGTGGTCGTGCCACGTCCAGGACGGCGTGATGATGAAGTCGCCCGGATGCATGGTGGTTCGTTCGCCGTTGACGGCGGTGTACGCGCCGCGGCCTTCCACGATGAAGCGCAACGCCGACTGCGTGTGGCGATGGCTGGGCGCGATTTCGCCGGGCAGGATCAGTTGCAGTCCGGCATACAAGCTTTGCGTGATGCTGGCTTGTCCGGGCAGGCCGGGGTTCTCCAGGATCAGCACGCGGCGCACGGCTTCTTCGGCGGTGATGAGCGAGCCCGAGGCCATGACGTCGTCGCGCACGTCGTCGTACTTCCAGAGCGCGGGCACGCAGCGCGGGGCAGGCTGGCGGGGAACCAGGTTGTGCAGAGACTCCCAGAGGGGAGCCATGTTTTTCTTGGCGATGCGAGCGTAGTAGGCGGCGCGATCGGCGCTACTGTCGGGCATGGTTGTCTCCTGTATGTCCGGCTGATGCCGGCTTCTACGGGTGGCCGCCGCGTGGTTCGCGGCTGGTCTCGATATGGAGACGATTATGCGCAGGGCAGCTATGTGTTTTGAAATGAAATTATCTTATTATCCATACGAATAACGATATACATACGAGACAAATCCCCCCAAGACGAGGGCCTGCATGGACTGGACCCACCGCCTGCGGCTGCGCAATCTGAAGATGCTGTTGAGTCTGGCGCAGACCCGCAACATCAGCCATTCCGCCGCAATGCTCAACACGACGCAGCCCGGCTTGTCGAAGTGGCTGAAAGACCTGGAAGACGACATCGGGCTGCCGCTCTTCGAACGCCACGCGCGCGGGCTGCGCCCTACGCCGCATGGCGATGTGTTGATTGCGCATGCGCAGCGCATGGAAGCGCAGCTGGACCGCGCCAGCGCCGACATGGCTGCGCTGCGCGAAGGCGGCGGCGGGCGTGTGGTGATTGGCGCGTCTGGCGCGTCGGCGTCCGACACCGTGCCGCTGGCGGTGATGAAGCTGTTGGAACGCATGCCGCAAGCGCGCGTGAAGCTGGTGGAAGGCACAACAGACCGCTTGCTGGCGCAGTTGGCGCAAGGCGATCTCGACATCGTGGTGGGCCGTTCGGCGCCCGAGCATCACGACCCCGCCATCCGCTTTGAAGCGCTGTACCTGGAACCGATTCATCTGGTGGCGCGTCCGCGTCATCCGCTGTTTTCCATTGAGCAGCCGAGTTGGCAGGATCTGTTGTCGTACCGATGGATTCTGTGGCCTAAAGGCACGCCGATCCGCAATGCGGTAGACGCGGCGCTGGCGGCGGCGGGGCAGTCGCCGCCGGTGGATCACGTGGAGTCGAATTCGGTGACGATCAACCTGACGCTGATCAACAACAGCGACATGATCGGCGTGGCGTCGCATCGCGCGGCGTTGCGGTTTTCGCAGATGCGGGCGATGCAGATTATTCCGGTGCGGCTGTCAGGGTTCGGGTCCGTGGCGATGTATTGGCGAGAGGACGCGTTCCGGCCGATGGCGGTGCAAGAGGCCATGGCGGCGTTGCGCAATACCGTGGCGGAACATGCGCCGGGCGTGACGAGGCTGTGATGTCATCGTCCCGCTCCGGCCTGAATGCGTTGATCGCGCAGTGCCGCAGGGTGGAGGCTGCGCTGGCGGAAGGCAAGCGCCCGGCCGAGTCTGCGGCCATGCATCGGTTCGTGGCGGAAATGGATGCGCGCGATACGCCGCCGGGGATGTGGTCGCCGCTGGCGTTGTCGGTGCTGGTGATGACGGGCGGGCTGGGGGTGGGGATTGAAGTGCTGAGCCTGCTGCTGCCGGTTGCCGGGTCGGCATGGGCGGCGTTTGCGCTGGTGGCGGTGTGCGCGGGGACAGCGCTGGCGTTGTCGATTGGCGTGGTGATGCTGATGGCGGGACGGTCAGCGGGGTTGGTTGTGGTGAAGCGGCTGGCGATGGGATTGGTGACGGTGGGCGCGTTGGGGGTGATCGCGTGGACGCAAGGGGATGTGCGGGCGGTGGGGCCGGTGGTGGCGTTGCTGGGAGGGTTGGGGGCTTGGCTGGTGGCGAATAGTTCGGGGTTTTATGTGTTTGTGGGGTATCGGGTGGCTCGGCGGTGGTTGGAGGGGGGGAGGTAGGTTGCGTTTGTGTTTGTGTTTGCGTTTTTGTTTGCTATTGACGCCCGTTGCGTCGGCGGCCTGCGGGGCGCGGGGCAACGATTGCGGTCCGGAGCCTTCGCTCCGGACTGCCCCTGCGTCATCCTCGTTGCGGCCTTCGGCCGCTGCCTTCGGATTCCCTTGGGCTTATCGACGCCCCGCGCCCCGCAGGCCGCCGACGCAACGGACTCGGGTAGTTGCAATCTGACGTCAGCTGGGACGACTGGTTTTCTTAGGGTGCTCACCACGGGTGTTTGGTGGTGGAAGATCTTGCGGGGCCCGCTCCATGCCGGCCGCGCGGGCGGCCTTGTGGAGCTTACGCATGGGGGTGCGTCGGGGCTGGGTTCGCTTCGCGTGTGGGTGCGTTGTTTGGGGGGGGCGGACTGTATTTGATTTTTGTTCTGGTGTCAGACTGCATTTCTTCTGGCATCTTCTGGAGTCAGACTGCAAATGCAAAAATGCAGTCTGACTCCAACACACACTATCTACACATTGGTCCTACTTGGCGGCTACCGTTTCGGGCGGGACGGGGTTTTCCCAGCCGCCGCCGATGGCGCGGATCAGTTCTACGGCTGATCTTGCTTGTTCGCCGCTCAATTGCACGGCCACGCGTTGTTGCAAGAGGACGCTGCGGTCGGCTTCGATGACGTCAAGGTAGCTGATCGAACCTTCGCGATACTGCGTGTGGGACAGCTTGGCGGCGCGGGCCGAGGCGTCGACGGCGG
>Ga0213829_1000602_pt1 | contig 32475 bp, 26 predicted proteins | sample MC6MC0896MG_FD_180665 | JGI IMG/M metagenome (GOLD analysis project Ga0213829, IMG submission 180665) | Enriched soil aggregate microbial communities from Iowa State University, Ames, United States - MC6-MC0896-MG | ecosystem: Environmental > Terrestrial > Soil > Unclassified | place: USA: Iowa...
TCTTCCAGCGATTCCTTGCGCACCAGGGCATCACGCACCATGTGGGCGCCAAAGAAGCGAAACGGCTCGGGAGGCAACAGTTTCATGCGCTGGTTGACCAGGCCGCAGTTGGCCCACTCGTCATTGGCATGTTCGACCAGCGACTTGATGATGCGGCTGGCGAACACGGTGGTCGCCACGCCATTGCCGGAAAAGCCGATGCCGTAGGCGATGTTCTGGTGATGATCGAGGTAGCCGAAGTTCGGCAGGCCTTTCATGGCCCGGTCGATAGGGCCGGTCCAGCTGCTGACGATCGGGACATCGGAGAGTTGCGGGTACAGGCGGCGCAGCTCGGCGGCAACCTTGTCGGCCGCTGGCGAAGGCCTCTCGTAAAGATTGCCGATACGCCCGGCGTAGCCGAACTGACCCAGCGGCTTGCCGAAGATGACACGGCCGTCCGGGGTGTTGCGCCAGTAGTTGAGCACGGTGCGCGAGTCGGTCATGCACTCGCCGCCGCTGAAGCCGATGGCGTCTAGCTTGGCTTTCACCGGCGCCGTGGCAACCATGTCGCTGGACATGATCGCGATCATCCGGCGCAGCTCAGGGAAGCGCGCGCCCCAGGCGTTCATCGCCAGTACCACGCGGTCGGCGCGTACGGTGCCACGCTCGGTGTGTACCACCGGGTTGGCGCCTTGTTCAAGGCGGGTCAGCGGAGATTTCTCGTAGATCTTGACCCCCAGCTTCAGCGCGACACGGCGCAGGCCTCGGGCGAGCATCGCCGGCTGTACGGTGGCGGCGTTGGGGTCGTAGATACCGCCCAGCACCAATGGCGAGCCGACGCGGCTCTGAATGGTGTGCCGGTCCATGTCCTGAAACGGGTTGACGCCCAGGTTCTGCAACCCTTCGGTCAGCACCCGCCAGGAATTCATCTGGCGCGGGTTGGTGGCCGTCCACAGCCAGCCGTCCTTGCGGTACTGGGCGTCGATGCCGTGTTCCTGGCAGAAGCTGCCGATCTCATTGATCGCCGACTCCGCCGCTTCGCAAATCCGCCGCGCCTCGACGTCACCGCAGATGGTCCGCAATGACAGGTACTTGCCCCACCAGTTCGTCGCGATGCCGCCGTTGCGGCCGCTGGCGCCGGCCCCGCAACGGTCGCGTTCGACGATGACGATGGTTTTTTCCGGATTGGCCTGTTTCAGGCGGATGGCCGACCACAAGCCAAGGTAGCCGCCGCCGACAATGCACACATCGGCTTGAATCGATTCCTGCAGGGCAGGGGCCAGGTCGCTGTCGAGGTCCAGCGCCTGGGCATACCAGAGTCCACGGTACATAAGGGGTGCCTTCGAGCCTGTTGTTTTGTGATCGTATAATGCGCAGCGGCGGCGCTTGTTCACTATGACGCGGGGGACAATTGATAGAAGAACGCTGACGCGGGAGCTGATAATGAAAAAAGCTGCCGGGGACCGATTGGCCCGCGGCAGCTTGAGGGATGCACATCGGTCTGTCAGAGCTGGCCGAACGCCTGGATCTCGATGCGGTATTGCGGCGTAGCGAGCGCCGCCCCGACACACGCGCGCACGGGCGGCTGGTCGCCAACCCAGGCGTCATACACTTCGTTCATCGCCGCGAATTCGCTCATGTCTGCCAGCCATATTTGCATGCGGGTCAGGTTGTCCTTGCTCGCGCCTATTTGCGCCAGCCACTGCTCCAGCTGCGCCAGGACACAGCGAGTCTGCTCGCCGATATCGTGCAGGGGCGTCAGGGCGACGATGCCGGAGGTCTCGATGCGGCCATCCACCAGCACCAGCTGGCTGGCGCGGGGGCCGACGTTGATGCGTTCGATCATTATCGGCTCCTTAGAACAGCACGTAGGTCTTGCGCAGGCTTTCGCGGATGTCCCACACACCTTCGCAGTTCTCCGGAAAGAGCACCGCATCGCCCGCGCGCAGTTCCACCGGTTCGCCGCCGTCGGGGGTGAAAATGCACCAGCCGCTGACGATATGACTGAACTCGCGGTTCTTCAGGTGACGGCGGAACACGCCCGGGCTGCTTTCCCAGACACCGACACTGGCGCCAACGGCGTCATCGGTCTGGGCCTGGCCGGTGGCGGCGAGGGCTATGGGTTCACCGATCGGCAACCGCGCCGGTGCGGTTTCGCCCAGGGGCGAAGCGGCGGCGTTGCGCACGACTGTCAGGACTTGGCTCATGAGTGTTTCCTTCAGAAACTTTTTCGGGATTAAAGGCGTACGCATGTGATGCGTGACAGCCGACTCGATTGCAGACGGCTGTCGGTACTTTTGCACCGGTGTCGGCGAGGTGCATATAACAGGAAGGACCCGTCATCGGACGCAACGCAGCGGGGCACAGTATTTGGGTCCCGGGATAATACAAATTGACCCTCCCATACAATTCAGCGGGGAGTGACCGGGATAGAGTTCAGCTCGTTCGGTTAAAAATATAAAAACGAGGGTCGTATGAACCATACCGATGACATTCTTTCGGTGAAGAACATCTACAAGGTATTTGGTCCGAGCGCGGACGTTGCCATGAAGATGTTGAGCGACGGTGCTGACAAGAACGAGATTTTCAAAAAGACCGGCAATGTGGTCGGGGTGTTCAACGCCAGTTTCTCCGTAAAGCGCGGCGAGATCTTCGTGATCATGGGCCTGTCGGGTTCGGGCAAATCGACGATGGTCCGGCTGTTCAACCGCTTGATCGAACCCACCTCTGGAAGCATTCATCTCAATGGCAAGGAGATCACCGGATTAAGCGACAAGGCGCTGATAGACGTGCGCCGCAAGGACATGAGCATGGTCTTCCAGTCGTTCGCGCTGATGCCCCACATGAGCGTGCTGGAAAACACCGCGTTCGGGCTGGAAATCTCCGGTGTCAGCGAAAGCGAGCGGCACGCACGGGCCAGGGAAGCCCTGGCCCAGGTAGGCCTCGCCGGCCAGGAACATAGTTACCCTCATCAGCTTTCAGGCGGTATGCAGCAGCGTGTGGGCCTGGCCCGCGCATTGGCGAACGACCCGACCATCCTGCTGATGGACGAAGCCTTTTCGGCACTCGATCCCCTGATCCGGCAAGAGATGCAGGGCGAGCTGATCCGCCTGCAGGCCGAACAGCAACGCACCATCATTTTTATTTCCCACGACATCGAGGAAGCCGTCCGTATCGGCCATCGCATCGCGATCATGGAGGGCGGCCGTGTCGTCCAGATCGGCACCCCGCTGGAGTTGATCAACCAGCCGGCCAACGACTACGTGCGCGCCTTCTTCAAGGGTTTCGATGTATCCCGGGTGCTCAAGGCCAGCGACGTCGCCCAGCTGGATCCGGCTGCGGTCTGCCGTGTCTGTCAGAAAGAGCTGGACCACAGCCTGAGCCACCACTGAGCGCCCTGACAAAAAGAGGTAAGCCACGATGTCTGATTTCAGTTTTCTCGATCCCTTCCAGTCCGCCACGATCCCCTTGGGCACCTGGGTGGAAAGTGTCTTGAACTACATGGTGCACAATTTCCGTGATGTATTCCGTGCCATCCGCTGGCCGATTGACCAGGTGCTCAATGGCATCGAATTCGCCTTGCAGAGCATTCCGCCGAGCATTGGCATCCTGCTGTCGTCACTGCTCGGCTGGCAGCTCGCAGGTAAGCGCATGGCGCTGTTGTGCTTCGTGACGCTGACGCTGCTTGGCCTGATCGGTGTCTGGTCGGAATCCATGACCACCCTGGCGTTGGTGCTGACCTCGGTGTTCTTCTGCGCCCTGATCGGCATCCCGCTGGGCATCGTCTGTGCCCGTAGCGACAGACTGGAGAGGATCATCCGGCCGCTGCTGGACGCCATGCAGACGTTGCCGGCGTTCGTTTACCTGGTGCCGGTGGTGATGCTGTTCGGCATCGGCAATGTGCCGGGCGTGTTGGTGACCATTGTCTTCGCGCTGCCGCCGCTGGTGCGCTTGACCAACCTGGGCATCCGTCAGGTGCCTGAGGACAAGATCGAAGCGGCCCGTGCCTTCGGCTGCACGCCGCGGCAAATGCTCACCCGTGTCCAGCTGCCTTTGGCCAGTTCGACCATCATGGCCGGCCTCAACCAGACCCTGATGCTGTCGCTGTCGATGGTGGTGATCGCGTCGATGATTTCCGTTGGCGGCCTGGGCCAGATGGTCCTGCGCGGTATCGGCCGGCTGGACATGGGGCTCGCCACCGTTGGCGGTGTCGGCCTGGTGCTGTTGGCGATCTTCCTCGATCGTCTGACGCAGGCCATGGGCGCCAGGACAAACGCCGACCCGAGCCAGCGCTGGTTCAACACCGGTCCGATGGGCGCGCTGTTGCGCCTGGTCGGGGCCGGGCAACCGAAAGTGCGGCGCGAGACCGCATGAGATTTTCCGTTCTATCTGCCGCAATCCCGACAACAACCAGAAAAAGGTACGCGAAGATGCACGAGTCCACATTCACCCGTCGTTTCCTGCAATGCGCCTCGGCGTTGGCGCTAAGCGTGGCTTGTCTCGGCGCCAGCGCTTCAGCGGAAAAACCGGGGGAGGGCGTGAAGATCACCCCGGCGTTCCCTTCTGTCGATGAGGAGCGGTTCCGTGGCGAGATCGCCCTGGCCGGTTTGCGCGAGCTGGGCTACAAGGTGCAGCCACCCAAGGAAACCGAGTACGCCACGATGGTGCTGGCGGTCGGTTTCGGCGACGCCGATTTCACCGTCAACTTCTGGGACAAGTTGCACGCCAGCTTCTTCCAGAAGGCCGGTGGCGACGAGAACATGGTCAAGGTTGGCGACATTATGCCGGGCGTGATGCAGGGCTATGTGATCGACAAGAAAACGGCCGATCAATACCACATCAAGTACATCACCGACCTGAAGAAGCCGGAGATCGCCAAGCTGTTCGACACCGACGGTGACGGCAAGGCCGACATGACCGGCTGCAACCCGGGCTGGGGCTGTGAACTGATAATCGAACATCAGATGAAGGCCTACGACCTGGGGAAATCGATTCATGTGAACCAGGGCTCGTACTTCGCATTGATGGCCGACACCATCACCCGCTTCAAAGAAGGCAAGCCGGTGTTCTATTTCACCTGGGCGCCGCAATGGATCGTGGGCGTGCTGGTTGACGGGCGTGACGTGGTTTGGCTGGAGGTGCCCAAGACCGACCTGCCGGGCGGCGACAACACGGTCAACACGACGTACCAGGGCAAGAATCTGGGTTTTGCAGTGGACAAGGTCCAGGCGCTGATCAACCGCAAATTTGCCGAGAAGAACCCGGCGGCAGTGAAGTACCTGTCGCTGGTGCAGATTCCTGCGGCGGATGAGAGTGCGCAGAACCTGAAAATGCAGCAAGGCGAGAAATCCATGGCGGATATCCAGCGGCATGCGCGGGAGTGGATCGCGGCGCACCAGGAACAGTTCGATGGCTGGGTCAAGGCTGCGCGGGCGACGGCTACCCAGGCCAGTAACTGATCCACACCCCTTATGACAGCACTGTTTGACAGGGAAGCTCCCGTCCCTGCGGGAGAGGTGTTGCCAGTGTAAAGGCGGTCGCGTGGGTGCGACCACCGGCCTCATCGCTGGCAGCGCCGGCTCCTGCTGAATCACCGGCAGGAGCCTGTCCCGGACAAATCCAATAAAATCAGGATGACCGGACCGCCATGATGACCTCTTCATTCTCCATCCCCGCCGACACCCGGCGCATTGACCCTGCCCGACGCCGAGCCTTCAAGGCCGACGGTTCGGTGGACGACAACGATCGCACTGAAATCGGTCCGACCCCATTGGCCTTCGCCGAATGGGCCCGATCGGGGCTCGAAGCCCCCCATCTGGCGACGATGCGCGAATACCGTTTGCAGCGCCTCAAAGACCAATTGGTCGCCCGTGACCTCGCAGGCATCCTGCTATTCGACCCATTGAACATCCGCTATGCCACCGACACCACCAACATGCAGTTGTGGACCACGCACAACCCGGCACGCGCCTGCTTTGTCGCGGCCAGCGGGCATGTGGTGCTGTGGGACTTCCATGGCTGCAATCACCTTTCCGCGCATCTGCCCCTGGTCAGCGAACTGCGCAGCGGCGCCTCGTTTTTCTACTTTGAAACCGGCGACCGCACTGAGCAGCACGCCGAAGGCTTCGCGACACAGATCGACGATCTGCTGCGAACCCATGGCGGCAGCAACCGCAGGCTGGCCGTGGACCGCATCGAAGTCGCCGGCCTGCGCGCGCTCGACGCCTTGGGTGTGCAGGTCCATAGCGGCCAGGAAGTCACCGAGTTGGCTCGAGTGATCAAGGGCCCGGACGAGATCAAGGCCATGCGCTGTGCGGTGGCTTCGTGCGAAGCATCGATCGCGGAAATGCGCCTGGCCATGCGGGCCGGTGCTACCGAAAATGATGTCTGGGCCACGCTGCACAGCGGCAACATCCGTCGCGGCGGTGAGTGGATCGAAACGCGCATCCTGAGCTCCGGCCCGCGAACCAACCCCTGGTATCAAGAGTCCGGCCCGCGGATCCTTCGCGACGGCGACCTGTTGTCGTTCGACACTGACCTGATCGGCGTCTATGGCATGTGTGTGGACATGTCGCGCAGCTGGATTTGCGGGGAGCTGGAACCGAGCGCCGAACAGAAGCGCCTGTACCGCATCGCCCACGAACACATCAGCTTCAATACCGAACTGGTTCGCCCCGGCATCGGCTTCACCGAACTCACCGCCCTCGGCCATCGGCTACCGGAGTCCTGCCGCGCCCAGCGCTATGGCGTGATGTTCCACGGCGTCGGGCTGTGCGACGAGTATCCGTGCATCCGTTACCCGGAAGATGTCGACTCGTACGGCTACGAAGGCGTGCTGCAACCGGGCATGGCGCTCTGCGTCGAGGCGTATATCGGCGAAGTGGGCGGTCGCGACGGGATCAAGCTGGAGAACCAGTTGCTGGTGACCCAGAACGGCTGCGAGGTGCTGACGCGCTATCCGTTCGAGAGCAGTTTCCTGCAGGACTGAACATGTTTTCGTCAAAGGAGTAGAGAAGTATGAGTGCGTACAACCGAGGTGTGGTTTACCAGGGCGCCGGCAAAGTCGAAGTGCAGAACATCGACTATCCAAAGATGCAGGATCCGCGTGGCAGGAAAATCGAGCACGGGGTCATCCTGAAGGTAGTCTCCACCAATATTTGCGGCTCCGACCAACACATGGTCCGTGGCCGCACCACCGCGCAGGTCGGTCTGGTGCTGGGGCATGAAATCACCGGTGAAGTGATCGAGAAGGGTAAAGACGTCGAGCACCTGCAGATTGGCGACCTGGTCTCGGTGCCGTTCAACGTCGCCTGCGGCCGTTGCCGCTCCTGCAAGGAAATGCACACGGGCGTGTGCTTGACCGTCAACCCGGCCCGTGCCGGTGGCGCTTACGGTTACGTCGACATGGGCGACTGGACCGGTGGCCAGGCTGAATACGTGCTGGTGCCGTATGCCGACTTCAACCTGCTGAAATTTCCAGACCGCGACAAGGCCATGGAGAAAATCCGCGACCTGACCTGCCTCTCCGACATCCTGCCGACCGGTTACCACGGTGCCGTGACGGCCGGTGTCGGTCCGGGCAGCACCGTGTACATCGCGGGTGCCGGTCCGGTCGGCCTGGCGGCTGCCGCCTCCGCGCGCCTGCTCGGTGCTGCCGTGGTGATCGTCGGTGACTTGAATCCGGCACGCCTGGCCCACGCCAAGGCCCAGGGCTTCGAAATCGCCGACCTTTCCCTGGACACCCCGCTGCACGAGCAGATCGCCAGTCTGCTGGGCGAACCGGAAGTCGACTGCGCGGTCGATGCCGTTGGTTTCGAGGCCCGTGGACACGGCCATGAAGGCGCCAAGCACGAAGCTCCTGCCACAGTGCTCAACTCGCTGATGGGCGTGGTTCGAGTGGCCGGCAAGATCGGTATCCCGGGTCTGTACGTCACTGAAGACCCGGGCGCATCCGATGCTGCAGCGAAGATCGGGGCACTGAGCATTCGCTTTGGCCTGGGCTGGGCGAAGTCCCATAGCTTCCATACCGGCCAGACCCCGGTGATGAAGTACAACCGCGCATTGATGCAAGCGATCATGTGGGACCGCATCAACATCGCTGAAGTGGTTGGCGTGCAGGTGATCAGCCTGGACCAGGCACCGCAAGGATACGGCGAGTTCGATGCCGGCGTGCCGAAGAAATTCGTCATCGACCCGCACAAGACTTTCTCCTGACATCTGCCTTGGCCGTTCTACCAGGCGGCCTGGATGTAGCGGAAACTGAATAAATACAACAACGGAGCGGATCCCGGGACTTTGTAACACTGCAGGATCTGCTCCGGCGTTCGCCTGAAGTGGAGCCTGTATCCGGAGGCTAGTTGACGATCCGCCGGATCAGCTCGGAGGTGGAATTTACCGCGTATTTGCGCAACAGGCTGCCGCGATGGATATCCACGGTCCTGGGGCTGATTGCCAGTCTTTTCGCGGCTTCCTTGCTGGTCAGCCCGTCCACCAGAAGAGCAGCCACTTCCCGTTCGCGGGAGGTGAGGCTTATTTTTTCTCTGAAGCCCTGGTGCTCACTGGAATCAACATCGGTGAACACCCAGGCGGCCAATTCATACGGATTACTTTCGTTGAAACCGTAACCACGAACGGTCACCCAGAAATGCGTGCCGTCCAGTCGGCGCATTATTCGGTCATCATGGAAATCGGCATGTCGCGAGAGCAGGGGGCCGAAATGGTCCGCAGCGCTTTCGAAGTCTTTCTGTTTGGGATACAGCACCGCGAATGACGCCCCCACTATCTGCGCCTCGGTAGCGCGGAACATTTTCAGCGCAACGGCATTGCAGTTCAGGATCACCCGATGGCGGGCTATGATCACGGCGACTGGTAAATGATGAAGAAGATATTCGGGGTTCAGACAATCTTCTTCGTGCATGACGATAGTTTCTCTCGCAACTTGATGAATGCAACAACGCCGATTACCTAGGTGATCAGGAAGTCTGGTCCCTCCGGTTCAACGTGCCTATGATGACACCAAGCTTATTTTCACCACAAGCCTCGTCTGGTATGACAGCAATGGCTTATTACAAGAGTGTGTAACAAGTAATACTTATAACAAGAACTCTGCACCTGTTTGTCCCGAATTAATGGCTGCCCATCTTAGTTAATAAGAATAATCCAGGAGAGCACCACAATGAGTGAAACAGTCAACGTATCGCCCGCTACTCTGCGCAAAGTCATCGCTGCCGCGGCAGTGGGTAACTTCGTCGAGTGGTTCGATTTTGCGGTTTACGGATTTCTCGCCACTACCATCGCCAAACAATTTTTTTCCAGCGCCGATCCCAACACCGCCTTGCTGCAAACCTTCGCCGTCTTCGCGGTTGCCTTTGCCTTGCGTCCACTGGGTGGCATCGTGTTCGGTATGCTCGGTGATCGCCTGGGACGCAAGCGCGTGTTGTCGGCCACGGTACTGATGATGGCGGGTGCCACCACGGTGATCGGCCTGTTGCCGACCTACGCGAGCATCGGTCTGATGGCTCCGGTGCTGCTGACGCTCACCCGCTGTGTGCAGGGTTTTTCCGCCGGTGGGGAATACGCCGGCGCCTGCGCCTATCTGATGGAGCATGCGCCGGACCACAAGCGCGCCTGGTATGGCAGCTTCATTCCCGTCTCGACCTTTTCGGCGTTCGCTTGCGCGGCAGTCATGGCCTATCTTCTGGAAGCCAGCCTGTCGGCTGAAGCGATGGGCACATGGGGCTGGCGCGTGCCGTTCCTGGTGGCTGCGCCGCTGGGGTTGGTGGGCCTGTACCTACGCTGGAAGATGGAGGAAACCCCGGCTTTCCGCCACGCCATGGCCGAAGACAAACCTCACGCCCATTCGCCGCTTCGCGAAACATTGCGGCAGCAGAAGGGCTCGATCCTGCGGCTTGGCGCGTTCATTTCGTTGACCGCGCTTTCCTTCTACATGTTCACCACGTATTTCGCCACCTATCTGCAGGTGGTGGGGCATTTGAGCCGGGCGCAGTCATTGATGGTCTCGACGGTAGCGCTGCTATTCGCGGCGGGGGTCTGCCCGTCGGCAGGCGCTTTTTCGGATCGTTTCGGCCGGCGCCGTACAGTCGCGGCGACGTGTTTGTGGGTGATCCTGACGGTGTTCCCGGCCTACTGGCTGGCCAGCTCCGGTCAGATGCCGGCCGCGATTGCCGGGGTGATGTTGCTTGCGGTGGGTGCTGTGCTGTCGGGCGTGGTCACGGCCGCGCTGCTTTCCGAAGCCTTCCCCACTCGGTCCCGTTACACCGCTTCGGCGATCACTTACAACATTGCCTACACGCTGTTTGGCGGTACCGCGCCGCTGGTGGCGACATGGTTGATCAACCAGACCGGCAGCAGTCTGGCACCGGCTTTCTATCTCGTGGTCATCGCCTTGCTGGCACTGGCGGGAGGCCTGGCCTTGCCAGAGACCTCGCGTATTTCCCTGCACGACGAGCCAGATGCGCAGCCATCGCGCAGTTTAAATGATGTCCGCTATCCGGGTTGACGCTAGATAAACAATGCGTGGGGCTGGCCCACGCATTTATTTAAAAGGAAGACGTGGCATGAATGCGCGCGAAATACACGACGACAGTATTGTGATCGATGGTCTGGTCATCGCTAAATGGAACCGTGAGTTGTTCGAGGATATGCGCAAGGGCGGCCTGACCGCCGCCAATTGCACGGTCTCGGTGTGGGAAGGTTTCCAGAAGACGATGGACACTATTGCGGCCAGCCAGAAGCTGATCCGTGAAAACAGTGACCTGGTCATGCAAGTGCGTACCACCGCCGACATTCGCAAGGCCAAGGAACTCGGCAAGACCGGCATCCTTTTCGGCTTCCAGAACGCCCATGCCTTCGAGGACCAGATCGCCTACGTGGAGATCTTCAAGCAGTTGGGCGTGGGTATCGTGCAACTTTGCTACAACACTCAGAACCTGGTGGGTACGGGTAGCTACGAGCGTGATGGCGGGCTATCGGGTTTCGGTCGGGAGATCGTCGCTGAAATGAACCGCGTCGGCATCATGTGCGACTTGTCCCACGTCGGATCGCGTACCAGTGAGGAGGTGATCCTCGCGTCGAGCAAGCCGGTGACTTATTCGCACTGCCTGCCCATGGGGCTCAAGGAGCATCCGCGCAACAAGACCGACGCGGAGTTGAAATTCATCGCCGACCATGGCGGCTTCGTCGGCGTGACCATGTTCACCCCGTTCCTGGCCAAGGGCGTGGAAGCGACCATCGATGATTTCGCCGAAGCCATCGAGTACATCATGAACATCGTCGGCGAGGATGCCATCGGTATCGGCACCGATTTCACTCAGGGCCACGGCCAGGAGTTCTTCGAGTATCTGACCCACGACAAGGGTTATGCACGGCGCCTGACTCGCTTCGGCGAGATCATCAATCCACTGGGCATCCGTACCGTCGGCGAGTTCCCCAACCTTACCGAGACCCTGCTCAGGCGAGGCCACCCGGAGCGGGTAGTGCGCAAGATCATGGGGGCGAACTGGGTGCGAGTGTTTAAGGAAGTGTGGGATGAGTGATTGCACCTGGAAATTGTCATCATGAGTACAGTGGTGCAGCCAATGAGTGAAGCAGGGCGGGCAAAGGACGCGCGTATCGGCATCATGCTGTGCCTGCTGTCGATGTTCATCTTCGCTGCCCAGGACGGGATCACCAAAATTCTGGTCAGAGACCTGCCGGTGGCGCAGTTGGTGATGGTGCGCTATTGGGTGTTTCTGCTGTTCGCTTTGTGTTTCGTGCGAATGAAGGGCGGAGTGGGCAATGCCCTCAAAACCGCCCATCCCTGGTTGCAGATGGCCCGCTCGTTGTTAGGCGTTTTCGAAATCGTCGTCTTCGGCATGGCGCTGCGCTATTTGGGATTGGCCGAGACCCATGCGATCTATGCCGTCTTTCCTCTGCTGACCATGGCCATGGCAGCCTTGGCGTTGCGTGAACAGCTCAGCCTGCGCCGGTGCCTGGCGGCGGTGATAGGTTTTGCCGGCACGCTAATCATCCTCAAGCCCGGCATGGGGGTGTTCAGCCCCGCGTCGCTGATTCCCCTGGTCGCGGCGTTGATGTTCGCCTGCTTCAACGTGCTCACACGCAAGATCAGCAGCGCCGATAGCTTCGGCACCAACATGTTGTACATGGGCTTCTGGGGTGCGGTCGCTTCGACAGTGATCGGTCTGCCGCAGTGGGTGATGCCTACGCCGCTGGAAGCGGTGCTGATGCTGGTGCTGTCGATTACCGGCGTGATGGCCCAGCTATTGCTGTTGCAGGCATTGAAATACACGGCAGCGGTCACTCTGCAGCCGTTCAATTATTCCCTGCTGGTGTTCGCCTCGGTGCTGGGCGTGGTGTGGTTCGGCGAGGCGCTGGAGACCACCCTGGTGGTGGGAGCGCTGCTGGTGGTGCTGGGGGGGCTGTATTCGCTCAGGCGCTGAAGCGGCTAAGTCCGGTGTGTTTCCATGCCGGACTTGATTGCCTTCAGACGCGGGATAAGCACCGCCCCCTTCGTTCCGACGGTGTAGGGGGAGGTGCGCTCAACGTGTTTCAGGCGGGTTCGGCGAGTCGCCCATGCTTTTGCGACAGCTCGGCGGCAACCGGCATCGCTGCAAGGCCTGCATTCGCCCGCAGAGCACGGAGCAGGCCGTAGCTCGCCAGCACCATGTAGATCGCGATAGGCAGGCCGATCACGATACTGGTCATCTGAATCGCCACCAGCCCGCCAGCGATGATCAGGCTGGCGGCGATCGCGCCTTCAAGCACGCACCACAGCACTCTCAGCCAATTCGGCGGGTTGATGCTGCCCATCGAGTTGAGCATGCACAGCACCTGGGTGCCGGCGTCGGCCGCGGTGACGAAATGCACCGCCAGCAGCAGGCAGACGATGACGCTGAGGATGCCACCCAGAATCTTGCCATCAAGGCGTTCAAGCAGGGTGAACATGGCCGTCGTGGTTTCATTGCGGGTGGCTTCGAGGATCGGGCCGCCAGCGAACGGGCCGGCAACTGCCTGCTCTGCTACCGGCAGGCTGTTGTAGGCGTGACGGGTCGTCTGTTCATCCTTGAGCGCCGTGCCGCCGAAGACCGCCATCCACAAAATGGTGACCAGCGTGGGCACTACCAACGCGCCAACTACCAGCTCGCGGATGGTCCGACCACGGGAAATGCGAGCAATGAACAGGCCCACGAATGGCCCCCAGGTCATCCACCACGGCAAGTAAAAGGCGGTCCAGGATTTTTGCCAGCCGCTATCGCCCTGGGTGTCGGTCCAAAGGCTAAGGCCGATAATGTTCTGGAGGTAGTCGCCGGTCGATTCGAACAGCAGGTTCATGATGTATTGGGTCGGGCCGAGGGCCAGCACCACCAGCATCAGCCCGAGGGAGATGAACATGTTGACGGTCGATAAACGCTTCATGCCGCGGGACACGCCGGCCACCAGCGAAATCGAGGCGATCACCGTGACCACGGCAATGATACCCAGCTTGAACGACAGGCTGATCGGCACGCCGAATACATGGTTTAGCCCGGTATTGATCTGCTCCACGCCCATCCCCAGCGACTGGGATACCCCAAAGGCCGTCACGGCGGCGCCGATGATGTCCACGGTGTGGCCGATAGGGCCGTAGATGCGCTTGCCGATCATTGGATAGAGCACCGAACGCAGTGCCAGTGGCAAGCCTTCGCGGTAGGCAAAGTACGCCAGTCCCAAGCCGATGATGGTAAAGATCGCCCAGGGATGCAGGCCCCAGTGGAACAGGGTGATGCGCATCGCCATCGACGCCGCCTGGTCGCTCAGGCCTGGGGCGAACGGATTGCTGGCGTAATGCAGGACGGGTTCGGCGACTGACCAGAAAATCAGTCCCACGCCCATACCGGCACTGAACAGCATGGAGATCCACGCGGCGAAGCTGAACTCGGGTTTTTCATCGGGGCGGCCGAGTTTCAAGGTGCCGTGACGGCTGAAAGCGATATACACCAAAAGGCCCAGCACGCCGCTCACCAGCGAAATGTAGAACCATTTCAAGTTGTCCAGGATGGCGTCCGATGCCGTTTTGAACACCCCTGCAGCCTGGTCGCCATACGAGGCGCACAGGACCACAAATACCATGACGATAAGCAGCGATCCGATGGTCACCACAGGATTCAGGCCTTTCAACAGGCCAGTTTTTGCACGCATCGGCTATACCTTTTTATTCTTGGGAAACCGGAGGGTGGATATCGGAAAAAGGCGCCCGAAGGCGCCTTGTCAGAGATCGATCACCAGGTCTGAAGTCGGGCGACTGCAACACAGCAAACGCAGGCCCTTGTCTATTTCGCGCTGGCGGATCCCGCCGTTGTGTTTCATCTCCACGCTGCCTTCGAGCACCGCGGTCTTGCAGGTGCCGCACACACCCTGGCTGCAGGAAGACGGGACCACAGCGCCCGCTTTCTTCGCAGCAGACAGCACGGTCTGGTCGGCGGTCATGGTGAATTCCTTGCCCGACCGGGCCAGGCGCACGGTGAACGTGTCCTGGACCTGACCGGGTTCGGTGGTCGGTACCGGCTCGACGACGACCTCGGCGCTGATGTCGAAGCTTTCCTGGTGGTAGCGCGCAAGGTCGAAACCGGCCCTGCCAAGCAAGGCCTTGGTCGCATCCATGTAGCCTTTCGGGCCGCAGGTAAACACCGCGCGCTCCAGGAAGTCAGGGATGCGCTGCTGCAGTTCGTCGATCGACAAGCGCCCGATCGGGCCGTCCCAGTCCGGCTCGTCACCCAGGCCTTCACAGAAGAACAGGGTGCGCAGCCGAGGCATGGATCGCTCGAGGCGAGTCAGCTCTTCGCGAAAAATGATGTCTTTCGGCGTGCGAGCGCTGTGCACGAAGACAATGTCCAGGTCTGCATGCAGGTCGGCGGCGGCGCGGGTCATCGCCATCAGCGGGGTGATCCCGGAGCCGGCCGACAGGTACAGCAACTTGCGCGCCGGGCCTGCCACCGGGGTGAAGACACCTGCCGGGCCCGAGGCGGCCATTGCATCGCCGGCCTTGAGATTGTCGTGCAGCCAGTTGGAAACAGCGCCGCCCGGTACTCGCTTGACCGTGATCGAGAAGGTGAACGGGCGGGTCGGGGTCGATGACAGCGTGTAGCAGCGCGAGATGCTCTGGCCGTCAATGACCGGTGATACGGTCAGGAACTGGCCCGGTTCGTAGGCCAGGGCAGGGTAATCGGGTGAGTGGAAAACGAACGTCTTCACGTCGTGGGTCTCGGCCACGACGCTCAGGCATTCGATGCGTTTGCTGTCGCCGCTGGCCCACTGAGCGCCGTGGGCGGCCCAGTGATCGGTGTCGACGAAGCGCTGGTCAGCGCGCAGGCTGGCGATGTTCTCGAACAGGCTCATCACCGTTAAACCCCGTGTGCCGCGAGGCGTGCATCGTACCAGCGGACGAACTGGTCGACGTACGGCTCGGTGAACTCCGAGTAGGGGCCCGGAATATAGGCCGGGTCCTGGGTGCCGCTGTGGGTGATGGCGACCAGGTTGGCATCCTGCCGGGTGGTAGCGACCCAGACTTCGGTCAGGCGCTGCAGGTCATAATCGACACCTTCCACGGCATCCTGGTGCACCAGCCACTTGGTGCGCACCAGGGTTCGATCCGGCGCCAGCGGGATGATCCAGCTGATCATCGCGTGGTCGCTCATGACGTGGGTCCAGCCGTTGTTGCCCCACAAGTGCGTGTCGCCAAGGTCGCGACGGGTCAGGTTGCCCAGCAGCCGGGTGCAGGCGACCTTGGTGTCGAGGGTCTGGGATTCGCCGCTGCCGGCGATGATCATGCGCTGGGTGCGGAACTGGGTGGCGGCGTTTTCTTCCAGGTGTTCCACCGTGGTATAGAGATGGCCTTCACTTTCCCAGTTGGCTTCGATCCCGGCTTTGCGGATCTGATAAGCATCGTAGGAAACACGCGCCTCTTCGCTCATTTCTTCGTAACTTACACCGAGGTCTTCGGACTGGTAGGAGACGATCAGCTCCGGGTGAGTCGCCGCGCAGTGATAGCACTCGCGGTTGTTTTCCATCACCAGCTTCCAGTTTCCGTTCTCGATATAATCAAGTTCGTAGGCAATGCGGGTCTTGGTCAGCTCATAGGGTGCGAAACGCGCGCCCATGACTTCTTCCTGAATGGCAATATCCTGCGGTGCGTCCTCGCTCAGGCATACAAACACATGAGTCCCGATAACCTTGCAGTGCACCGGAATCAGGCTGCGGCATTTCGGATCGAAACCTTTGCCCATGTGTGCTGCGTGCTTGAGGCTGCCATCCAGGTCGTAGGTCCACTGGTGGTACGGGCAAACCAGCATGCCGACCGTTGACTTGCCCGGCTCTTTGAGACGAGCGCCGCGGTGGCGGCAGACGTTGCGGTAGGCGCGAACCTGCTCATCGTCATCGCGCAATACCAGAATCGACGACTTGCCGATATCGGTGGTAAAAACATCGCCCGGCTCAGCGATGTCAGCGGTCACTGCAACCAGTATCCAATGTTGGGTGAAGAATATATCGACGTCAGTTTCGAATATATCCTGTCGACTGAAAACTTCGCCTGGAAGACCACAACCAAGTTCCCGGGAAGTTATGACTTCTCGATGAGTTTTAATAGGCGCATTGTTCATTTTTATCCCTCAGGCACTTTTATTTTAAGTATTACCAAAACTCGTGCAGGGATTATCTGAGTGGGCCAAAAACCCGTCAATGCGCCTATTTTTACCGTTCGCATTACATTAAGTTATGGGGTTGCAGTTGATAATGACGACAGGGGGGCGCGGTCCTGTAACCAGCGTATGACTGCCCAGGCTTCGACCGTTGCGCTGCGGCCGTCGGGGATAATGACGTAATAGGCATCCGTTGGCCGCACGCAGAAAGGTTCGAGTCGAACCAGTTCGCCTGTGGCCAGCAGGTGTTCAACGACGCGTCCCCAGCCAAGGCAAATGCCGTGACCATGCAAGGCGGCATGTACGACATCGGAGTGCTGGTTGCCGCGCAGGATGTAATGCAACTTCTGTGTGCTCAGCCCCAATTCCTTGAACCAGCCTTGCCAGGTCATCCAGCCTTCCGACGTCGAGTCGGAGTCCAGCAGACCCGCGCTGGCCAGCGCCTCCAACGTGGTGGGAACGGGATTCTTCGCCAGCCAACCGGGGGAGCAGACGGGGAAGATTTCTTCCTCGTACAGCCGGATGACCTCGCCGTCTTCCCAGTGTCCATTGCCATAGCGCACATACAGATCGGACTCCTGCGTGCGCAGGTCGCCGGTGAACATCTGCGTTGCCAGGCGTAGCTGGATGTCGGGTAGCGCATCGCGCAGACGGGCCAGCCGGGGCATGATCTGGAACTGCGAGAACGAGGCGGTGACGCCGAGCTTGATTTCGCGCCGGCCGGCTCCCTGGTTGATCTGATCGAAGACGGTGGCGATTTTTTGCAAGGATTCGGAAATGATCGCGAACAGCGCCTGCCCTTCGTTGGTCAGGTCGATGCTGCGGTGCAGGCGGTGGAACAGTTGCGCGCCGACGTTTTCTTCGAGCACTTTGATTTGTTTACTGACGGCGGCCTGGGTGACCCCCAGCTCCTTGGCAGCCTGGGTGAAGCTTTCAAGGCGGGCGACGGATTCGAACTGGAGGAGGGCGGTCATGGAGGGAATGATCCGCCTGTAACCCTTGTGTTTGCTGCCGGCTTCTTGAGTTTTCATTGTTGTTTTACTCGGTCTTGAGGGAACACCGGCGAGGGCGAGCGCGCTCCGTTGCGCAAGCTCCCACAGGGTTCGCTGTGAACCCCTGTGAGAACAGGCCGCGCAACAGGACCCTCAAGCCAGCTGATAAGTGGTCTTGACCCGGGTGAAGAACTGCCGGGCATGCGTGCCTTGCTCGCGGGCCCCAAGGCTCGATGCACCATTGCCGCCAAACGGCACGTGGTAGTCGACCCCGGCGGTCGGCAGGTTGACCATGACCATCCCCGCCGAACTGTGGAGCTTGAAGTGCTCGGCATGCCGCAGCGAGGTGGTGACGATACCGGCGGACAACCCGAACTCGGTGTCCTCGGCAGCCGCGTAGGCAGCCTCGTAATCCCGAACTTTGAGCACACATAACACGGGCCCGAAGATTTCTTCTCGGTAAATGCGCATGTCCGGGCGGACGTCGGTAAACAGCGCGGGTGTGAACAGATGCGCGCCTGCGGCGTTTTCGATGCGCTCGCCACCGCACACCAGCGTCGCGCCTTGCTCCACGCCGCTGGCCACATACGACAGGTTCTGTTCCAGCTGTCGCGCATCCACCACCGGGCCGATATCGGTCGAAGCCTGCATCGCATCGCCAACCTTCAGCGCGCGGGTCCGCTCTGCCAGCCGCGCAACGAAAGCATCATGGATGCCCTCGGTGACGATCACCCGCGAACTGGCGGTGCAACGCTGGCCGGTGCTGTAGAACGACCCGTTGAGCGCCACGTCGACCGCCTGTTCCAGGTCGGCATCGTCGAGGACGATCAGCGGGTTCTTGCCGCCCATCTCCAGTTGCACTTTCTTCATGCCCTCCGCCGCGAGTCGGGCGATCTGCCGACCGGTGTGCTCGGAACCCGTGAAGCTGATGCCATCGATCTGTGGCGAACGAATGAGGGTATCGCCGACGCTGCGGCCCGGACCGATCAGCAGGTTGAAAACCCCGGCCGGCAGGCCGGCGCGGGAGATAATCTCCGTCAGCGCCCAGGCCGAGGAAGGCACCAGTTCCGCCGGCTTGAACACCACACAGTTGCCGAAGCACAGCGCGGGGGCGATCTTCCAGGCAGGGATGGCTATCGGAAAGTTCCAAGGCGCGATGATGCCGATCACGCCCAGCGGTTGGGTGATGACGTCGATGCCCACATCCTGGCGCACCGACTGGTATTTCTCGCCCGAGGCCCGCAGCGCCTCCTGGGCGTAGAATTTGAACGAGCGACCGGCGCGGTCCACTTCGCCGAGCGCCTCGCGCAGCACCTTGCCTTCCTCACGGGCGAGCAGGGCGGCCAGCTCGTCGCGGCGGGCGAGGATTTCGCTACCGATGAAGTCCAGCGCATCGGCGCGCTGCTGCGGATTGCTCCGCGCCCATTGCGGCTGCGCGCGGCGGGCAGCGGCAATGGCCTGTTCGGTGAGGGCCTGGTCGGCACGCACAAAACGCTCGATCACTTCCTCCGGGTTGGACGGATTGCGGTTTTCCAGCAGGTCGCTGCCGCTGTCCTGGGAAATGAAGGCGCCATCGGCGTAGCTGCTCTTGGTGACGGGGTTCATGCGGTACGCATCCTTTTATTATCGGGTTTGTCGGCATGATGCTCAGCGCACCCCGGTGCACGCTATTACGGGCATGACAATTGATAGGACGCTGAAGTCGGTCAATGCCTGGCTTGTCCGAAATGTAGGATTTAGCGGTCTTTGTATGATATTACGGACCCATCTCCCCCCCTATACTGAGCGTGCCGAACATTCCCGACGGCGTTGGAGAGCGACCATGAACACCCAGCCCGTTGAGGTTAAACCGGACTTGCGCGTCGGTTTCGTGCTGATGAACCAGTTCACGCTGGTGCCGGTCGCGGGCCTGGTCGATTCCCTGCGTTTTGCCGCCGACAAGTCGTTCCGCAGTCACCAGGTGTACTGTCAGTGGGACTGGATGACTTGCAATGATCAGCCGGTCATTGCCAGTTGCGGCATGCCGATTTCACCCACCCGGCCATTGAATCTATTTGCCCGGTACGACTACATCGTGATCGCCGGAGGCTTGCTCGGCGAAACGCGTAATCCGCCGGCCTGGCTGCTCGACGCGTTGCGCGATGTGCATGCGGCCAACATCCCGATCATCGCCCTGTGTTCGGCGTCCTTCGTGCTCGGCAAGGCTGGGCTGCTCGACGGCCGGCGCTGTGCCGTGCATTTCACTATCCGCGAGGAATTCCAGACGCTGTTCCCCCACGCCCACTCGGTGATCGACAAGAGTTACGTGGAGGATCGCGGCATCATCACCTGTCCCGGAGGCACGGCCATTGACCTGGCGGCCAGCCTGATCCGTCGTCATTGCGGTGAGGTTCGGGCGCAGAAAGGCCTGGAATACCTGTTGGTGGAAGAGCGGGCCGAAGATGAACAGCAGACCAACCGGGTCTACCAGAACGATCGGGTGGAGCGCGCCATTGCCTTCATGCGTGACAACCTGGATGTCTCGCTGTCGCTCAAAGCGGTGGCGGATGCGGTCGGTACGCACCCACGCCAATTGCACCGCGAGTTCGTCGCCAATACTCAGGAGCCACCCGCCAACTATTGGCGCAAACTGCGGCTCGACCATGCCCGGCGACTGCTGGTCAACACCAGCCAGAATGTCACCACCATCGCCTTGGCCAGCGGGTTCTCCGACGCTTCACATTTCATCCTGTGGTTCCGCAAGCAGTACGGCGAAACCCCCTACAGCTTCCGCAAGCACCGGCATGAAGTGGAACGCTTCAACACTGACCGCCTCGGCGAGCGGGTCGGCATGGACCCTGAACTCTAATTCGAGGGTGGCGATGGGCGATTCAGCAGGGCATCGAACACCACTTCGCACGCCGCGCCCCAGGTGGCGCTTCCTGGCTGGTGATTGAGTACATCCAGGCCGGCCGCCGTGTACGTACCCGGCGTGGCAATCGCCCGACCCAGGTCTTTGAGGCTGCGATCCGGATGGGCGCGTGCGCTGGCCAGGCAATCGGCGAGGTTACCCAGGACTAACGTGCGTGCCTGCTCGACGGGCAGGCCCTTGTCCACCAACCATTGCTGCAGGTCGTCGAACAGGAAATAGAACCAGCCGTTCATGCAGGCGGCCACGGTGGCCAGCTCGAACGCCGGTTCGTCGTCCATGACCACCATTGAACCCAGCGGGTCGAGGCAGATCCGGGCCGTTTCATCGGGCGGATAGATGACGACGGTCGATTGGTTGAACTGGGCGGTGTATGACAGCATCACCCGCACGCACACGGCACCGGGAAAGGTGGCCTGGAGCATCTGCAGGTCCAGCCCGGCGATCAACGACAGCAGATGCTGGCCGGGTCTGGGCGTGATCTCGGCGGCCAACTGCGCAACGCTGTCGGGCCGTACGCCGAGCAGCAGGATGCCGGCATTGTCCACCACGGCCTGATTGCTCGGCATGACCTCACAGTTGTACTCGTCCGCCAGCGCTCGAGCGCGTTCGGCGTTGCGGGGGGACAGCAGGATCATTGCGTCGAAGCCACTGCGGCGCAGACCCCGCACGACTTTCTCGGTCAGTTCGCCAACACCCAATATACCCAGACTCTGCATGATGTTTCCTTCAGGCTTCCAGGCCGGCGCGGCGCTGGCCCCAGTTAAGGTTCAGATTAACCCCCAGGCTCAGCAGCGGCTCCGGCGGATTGCGGTTGGGGCCGGGCGAGGCGAGCAGGAAGTCGGTCAGTTCGTCCTGTTCGCCCGCCAGCCAGTTGGCCAGCAGGGTGCCGGTGGCGGTGCCGCGGGTGATACCCAGTCCGTTGCAGCACAGCGCCGCGTGGACCTTTGGCGCGAGGCTGCCAAAGTAGGATAAGTGGTTGCGCGACAGGCACATCGAACCGCCCCAGGTGTAATCGAACGGCATGTCCGGGAGCATCGGGAAACGCCGGTCGAACGAAGCACGATGCTGGCGTGCGGCGCGGTCCAGATAACGCTGTTGGGCCTGCCCGCTGGCGTTGAAACTGAAACTGTTACGCACCAGCAGACGCTGGTCCGGTGTGCGCCGCAACGTGCTGCCAAAAGGGTCGGCTGGAATGACGCCCCAGGTCTGTTTGCCACCCAGACGCGCTTGTTCCTCTTCGGTCAACGGACGGGTCATGCTGGCGTACGTGAAGATCGGCAGCAGACGGCCGGGCAAGAACCCGAAATGCGAGGCAAAGGCGTTGTTGCAGAGCAGCAGTTCGTCTGCAACAAATTCGCCGTTGGCGTGTCGCAGCGTGATCTTGTCGCCCTGTTCGATGCTGGTGATGACGGTGTTTTCGTACAGGCTGACGTTGGCCGGCAGGTTGTTGGCGAGCCCCATGGCCAGCGCCGCCGGTTGCAACAGCATCGTGCCCGGGGTGTAGAGCGCCTGACGATAGAACGAGGTACCTAAATGCTCCGGCAAGTCGCGGGCGTCGATCATCTCGTAGGACTGACCGAGCTTGTCCAAACCGCTGCGATAGGCTTGCAGCACCGCCAGGCCCTTTTCTTCGACGGCGGCCTGATACTTGCCGTCTGCACGGAGCTGGCAGTCGATGCCGTATTGTGCGACCAGCGTACGGATCTGCGACTGGGCGAAATGATTGAGTTTGAGGTTCATCCGCGCCGTGGCCGGGTCGCCGATGTAGTCATGGGCGCCGATGTCGTGGGGCAGGTCGATGGCGAAGCCGGAATTGCGTCCCGAGGCACCGAAGCCAACCTGTTGCCCCTCGATCAGCACGATCTCGTCCTGGGGGAATTTCAGTGCCAGCTGGCGTGCGGCGGCGAGGCCCGTGAAGCCTGCGCCCAAGACGACCCAGCGCGCCTTGGTACGGCCGCTGTGGGCGGGGCGGACGTCACGCGGCGGGCTGAGGTGAAACCAGCCGCAGCCATTGTCGTCAGCCGGGGTGGAGGTATTTCTGTACATGGAAGCCAGTCCCTTTTTTTTTACACTATCGCACTGGCAGAAGGGTGAGCCCTATAACGATCGGGACAACTCATGGGAGGTTTGGCTGTTGTGTGTTCCAACCCTGTGGGACAGCCTTACCCGCGATCAGATCTCGCTGATATCGACCCAGCGCTGTTCCCGCGCCGCCAATCGAATCGCGGTCGCCAGTCGCTCCACTTCCAGGGCTTGTTCGAAATCAGTACCGGCTTGTCCGTGGCCGGCCAAGGCCATGATCAACTCATGCACTTCCAGCGTCTTCAACTCGTTGTAGCCCAGCTGATGCCCCGCCGCTGGACTGAACGCCGCATACCCGGGCAGGTTCGGCCCGGCCAGTAAACGCTGGAAACCGTCCTGGCCGACACGGCACAGGCGTAACTCATTCAAACGCTCCTGATCGAATGCCAGGGTGCCTTGGGTGCCACTGATCTCGAAGCTCAGATGATTCTTGTAGCCGTGCTTGAGCCAACTGCTGCTGAAGGTGCCACGCGCACCGCTGGCGAAGCGCAGCAAGGCGTGGGTTTGGTCGTCGACAGCAATGGTGCGTTTTTCCTGGCTACCGGCTGTGGCCGGACGCTGGGAATGTACGGTGTGGGAGTCGGCGCAAACCGCTTCGACACGGCCGAGCAGATAGCGCGCCATGCCCAGCAAATGGCTGCCCAGGTCCGCCAGCGCGCCACCGGCATGTTCGGCCTCGCAGCGCCATGACCAGGGGGATGCTGGATCGGCCATGAAGTCTTCGCTGAATTCGCCTTGAAAACTGATGATTTCTCCGAGTCTGCCGCTTTGGATCAACTCCCGCGCCAGACCGATGATCGGGTTGTGCTGGTAGTTGTAGCCGACACGGGTGACCACGCCGGCATCCTTGGCCGCCAGGTGCATTGCATTGGCCTGTTCAAGGCTCACCGCCAGCGGTTTTTCGCAGTACACCGCCTTGCCAGCGGCAATGGCGGCCATGGCCATCGGATAGTGCAGGTGGTTGGGCGTGGTAATGGCGATCAGGCTGACCTTGGGATCGTCGATCAATTGCTGCCAGTCGCCATAGGCCTGCTCAAAGCCCCAGGCGGTGGCGCATGTCTGGGCACGAACGGGATCGGCGTCGGCAAGGGCGGCGAGGCGAAGTGTGAAGGGCAGTTCGAATGCCGCACTGACGTTGCGAAAGGCCAGGGCATGGGCACGGCCCATGAAGCCTGTGCCGATAAGTCCGATTCCGAGTTCGCGCATGACAGGATCCTTTGGTTTTTGTTTTCAGGAAGTCTGTTTATAGAATAAAAATTCCTTTTCATCAATTATGGAATAAATATTTACATGTGCCCGCTGAGCGCGCGCGTGCAAACGCGGGAGTTGTACGCTGCGCACGGCGCGGTAAGGCCAGTGTCCGAGTCAGTCTTCGAAGCCGACCTGCTCATGAATTTCGTCGACCTTCAACTCCAGTCGATAGGCCACGGCGATAAACAGCGCCTGGCACAGGCACAAGGTCGCACTCAATGAACGGAACGCAAACGAACTGCCTTCGTTGACCAGCAGTACGGCGTTGGCGCGCTTGGCCAGGGGCGAGAGATTGCTGTCGGTGATGATCAGGGTTTTTGCCAGATTATGCTGGGCGATGCGCAGACAGTGCTGGGTTTCCTTGCCGTAAGGCGTGAAGCTGATGGCGATCACCAGATCGTTGGCGCGCACGCTGCGCATCTGCTCGCGGTAGCTGCCACCGAGCCCCGACACCAGATGGATGCGCTTGTTGGTGTGTTGCAGGTTGTAGACCAGGTAATCGGCCACCGCGAACGAGCGGCGCACGCCGACCACGTAGATGTTGTCAGCGTTCACCACCAGGTCCACGGCCTTGTCGAAGGCCTGGTCATCGAGTTCCTGCCCCAGTCGCTCGATGCCCGACAGGGTGGCGTTGATGCACTCGCGCGCCAGGTCGCCGCCGCTGGCCTTCTGCGACTTGTTGGTGATCATGTTGCGAATGCGCTGCTGGTAGTTCTGTACCGGCGTGGTTTTGTGGGTGTACGCCTCGCGGAACAGCGCCTGCATTTCACTGAAGCCGCTGAAGCCGAACCGCTGGGAAAACCGCACGATGGCCGACGGGTGCACCTCGCACTCGCGAGCGATGTCGCTGATGCGGTCGACCATGATCCGGTCGCTTTGCTGGCTCATGTAACTGGCGATGCGTTTGAGCTGGCGCGGCAGGCTTTCGTATTCGTGGGTGATCAGCTGCAGCAGGCGCTCGGCATTGATCGGGGGGCTGGCGAGATCGCTCTCGGGCGTGCTCTCGGTCGTGGCCGGCTGATCGGTGCGGGACATAGGGAATCCTTCTGGCTTGTTCTTATAGGGCTGACTTCAGGTCATCCCCTGACAATAGGTGGGCTGTGGGCAGTCTACAGGGTAGGCCCGGATAAAATCTTGAGCTTGCGGTCGACAGGGGCTTGCTGAAACGATGCACGGCCTCTGGAACGCCCGTACTGAAGTTTATTGGAAAAAATATTCCACGTAAAAATATTTGGAATAATTATTGATTGTTCGGTCCCGGTCGTTTTAGTCTGGCTCCACCAAAAGTGTTCGGCGCGGTCATCGCTCTGAACGCAGGCTGATAAAAATAACAGGAGCCAACATGGGCCAGACTCGTTTTGCCAGTGGGCGTCAATTGGATCTGATTTGCCTGGGGCGCCTAGGCGTCGATCTCTATGCGCAGCAAGTCGGGGCGCGGCTGGAGGATGTAAGCAGCTTTGCCAAATACCTCGGCGGCTCGTCCGCCAACATCGCCTTCGGCACCGCACGATTGGGGCTCAGGTCGGCGATGCTGAGCCGGGTAGGGGACGACCATATGGGTCGCTTCCTCGTCGAGTCCCTGACCCGTGAAGGTTGCGACGTCAGCGGCATCAAGATCGATCCGGAGCGCCTGACCGCCATGGTGCTGCTGGGCCTCAAGGACCGCGAAACCTTTCCCTTGGTGTTCTACCGCGAAAACTGCGCCGACATGGCGCTGCGGGCTGAAGACATCAGCGAAGCCTTCATCGCCTCCAGTAAAGCCTTGCTGATCACCGGTACCCATTTCTCCACCGACGGCGTGTACAAGGCCAGCGTCCAGGCCTTGGACTATGCGCAGAAGCACAACGTCAAACGCGTGCTGGACATCGACTACCGCCCGGTGCTCTGGGGCCTGGCCGGCAAGGCGGACGGTGAAACCCGTTTCGTCGCCGACCAGAACGTCAGTCAGCATGTGCAGAAAATCCTTGCGCGCTTCGACCTGATCGTCGGCACTGAAGAAGAGTTCCTGATTGCCGGTGGCGCCGAGGATTTGCTCACCGCGCTGCGCAATGTGCGGCGGGTGAGCGCGGCGACCCTGGTGGTCAAGCTCGGCCCGCAAGGCTGCACGGTGATTCATGGGGAGATCCCGGCCCGTCTCGAAGACGGCTCGATTTATCCCGGCGTGCGTGTGGAAGTGCTTAACGTGCTGGGGGCCGGCGATGCCTTCATGTCAGGTTTCCTCAGTGGCTGGCTGGAGGACTCCAGCGATGAGCGCTGCTGCCAGTTGGCCAATGCCTGCGGGGGCCTGGTGGTCTCGCGCCATGCCTGCGCACCGGCGATGCCGACCCGCGCCGAACTCGATTACCTGTTCAACAGCCCGGTGCCGATTACCCGGCCGGATCAGGACGTAACGCTGCAACGCCTGCATCAGGTCAGCGTGCCGCGCAAACAGTGGAAGCAACTGTTCATCTTTGCCTTCGACCATCGCTGGCAATTGATCGAACTGGCCCACAAGGGCGGTCGCGACCTGAACGCCATCAGCGACCTCAAACAACTCTTCATCCAGGCTGTGGAACGGGTCGAATCCGATCTGCGCGGGCAAGGCATCGAGGCCGATGTCGGGCTGCTGGCCGATCAACGTTTCGGCCAGGACTCGCTGAACGCTGCCACCGGTCGCGGCTGGTGGGTGGCACGGCCGGTGGAAGTGCAGGGTTCGCGGCCATTGGCCTTCGAGCACGGTCGCTCCATCGGCAGCAATCTGATTGCCTGGCCACGGGAACAGATCATCAAGTGCCTGGTGCAATTTCACCCCGACGACGAACCGGTGCTGCGCCTGGAACAGGAAGCGCAGATCAAGGGTTTGTATGAGGCGTCCCAAGTCAGCGGTCATGAACTGCTGCTGGAAATCATCCCGCCCAAAGATCACCCCTCGGCCCACCCGGACGTGCTGTATCGCGCCCTCAAACGCCTCTACAACCTGGGCATCTACCCGGCGTGGTGGAAGATTGAAGCGCAAAGCTGCGATGAGTGGAAACAACTCGACGAGCTGATTCAGGAACGTGATCCGTACTGCCGAGGCGTGGTGTTGCTGGGCTTGAATGCGCCGGCATCCGCATTGGCCGAAGGCTTTCAACAGGCCAGCCAGAGCCAGACCTGCCGCGGGTTCGCCGTGGGCCGGACGATTTTCCAGGAGCCAAGCCGTGCGTGGTTGGCCGGGGAAATCGACGATGAGGCGCTGATTCGCCAGGTGCAGGGCACCTTTGTCGAATTGATCGATGCCTGGCGTGCGTCCCGCGCCTAAAGAAACACCGCAGGACCTGTGGGAGCGGGCTTGCCCGCGATGACGGCCGCACATTCAACATTGATGTGTCAGGTAGATTGCTATCGCGGGCAAGTCGAATCGTCGCACCGCCGCTCCCACAGGGTTCCGTGTCGTTCTTACTGATGTGTGTAAAACAACAAAAGGTGCAGCCATGCCCGCTATCCGAATTGGCATCAACCCGATTTCCTGGAGCAACGACGACCTGCCGTCCCTCGGTGGCGAGACGCCATTGAGTACCGCCCTGAGCGAAGGCAAGGAAATCGGTTACGAAGGTTTTGAACTCAACGGCAAATTCCCCAAGGACGCCAAAGGCGTCGGCGACGTGCTGCGCCCGTATGACCTGGCGTTGGTGTCCGGCTGGTATTCCAGTCGCCTGGCCCGCCGCTCGGTGGCTGAGGAAATCGACGCCATCGGCAGCCATGTCGAGTTGCTGGCGAAGAACGGCGCCAAGGTACTGGTCTATGGCGAGGTCGCGGACTCCATTCAAGGCCAGCGCATCCCGCTGGTCGAACGCCCGCGCTTGCACACCGAACAGGCCTGGCAGGAATACGCCGACAAGCTCACCGAACTGGCGCGCTTCACCCTGTCCCAGGGCGTGCGCCTGGCTTATCACCACCACATGGGCGCCTACGTCGAATCCCCGGTGGACATCGACAAACTGATGGCCTTGACCGGCAGCGAAGTCGGCCTGCTGTTCGATTCGGGCCATTGCTACATGGGCGGCGGCGAACCCTTGCACGTGCTGCGCAAACACATCGAACGCATCTGCCACGTGCATTTCAAGGACGTGCGCAAACCGGTGGTGCAGCTGGCGCGCAACAACTTGTGGAGCTTCCCGGACTGCATCATCAACGGCACCTTCACCGTGCCCGGCGATGGCGACATCGACTTCGGCTCATTGCTCGACGTGCTGCTGGCCGCCGATTACCACGGCTGGCTGGTGGTTGAAGCCGAGCAGGACCCGGCGGTGGCGCCCAGTTATGTCTACGCGAAAAAAGGCTACGACACCTTGCGTGCGTTGCTCGACGAGAGGGTCGCGTCATGAGCCTGCTGGTCAAAAGCAACGCCCGCGGCCGCACCATGGTCGAGTTGGGCGACGGTGAGCTGGAATACGTCGGCTTCGCTGCTTACCGCCTGAGCCTTGGCGAAACCCTGCCGGTCAGCGCCGGCGACAAGGAACTGTGCCTGGTGCTGCTCAGCGGTCGGGTCAGCATCAAGGGTGAAGCGACGGGGCAGGGCGCGTTCAACTGGGACAACATCGGCGATCGCCAGTCAGTGTTCGAAGAAAAATCCCCGTTCGCGGCGTATTTGCCGCCCGGCAGCCAGGCGCAGGTGGTGGCGTTGAGCGACGTGCAGATCGCCGTCTGCGCCGCCCCCGGTTCGACCGCCGAAAACCTCGGCCCACGGCTGATCAAACCCGACAGCATGAAACGCAGCGTGCGCGGCAAGGGCGCGAATACCCGTTACGTTTGCGACATCCTGCCAGACACCGAGCCAGCCCATTCGCTGCTAGTGGTGGAAGTGCGCACACCGTCCGGGCACTCGTCGAGCTACCCGCCGCACAAGCACGACACCGACGATCTACCGCATCAGAGCTTTCTCGAAGAGACCTATTACCACCAGGTCAACCCGCCCCAGGGCTTCGTGTTCCAGCGGGTCTACACCGACGATCGCAGCATCGACCAGGCCATGGCCGTGGAAAACAGTGACCTGGTGGTCGTGCCCAAGGGCTATCACCCGGTCAGCGTGCCCTACGGCTACGAGTCGTATTACCTGAACGTGATGGCCGGCCCGAAGCGCGTCTGGCAGTTCCATAACGATCCGCAGCACAGCTGGCTGCTGGATCTCTGAATGTCACTCATCGTGCGGAGAACAACAATAATGAACAAGCCCCTGCGTTTCGCCTTGAACCGTATGGTCGCCCCGCGTTTGTCCCTGCCCGCGTTCATCGAGCTGGCGGTAACCCTCAAGGCGGACGCCATCGAGATCCGCAACGACCTGAAGGGCGTCGAGATCGAAGACGGCACCGCGCCTGAATGCGTGGGTCAATTGTGCGCGGCCAAAGGCATCACGGTATTGTCGATCAACGCGCTGTATCCGTTTGATGTGTGGAATGACGAGCGCCGTGCACAAGCCCTGAAGCTCGCCGCGTATGCCCGTGATTGCGGCGCGAAGGGTTTGGTCATGTGCCCGTTGAACGACCGCGCTGACCCTCGGACCGAGGCGCAGCGTGCATCCGGGCTGCGCACGGCACTGAGTGCACTGGCGCCGATCCTGCGGGATCACGGCATCCTTGGTTTCATCGAGCCGCTGGGTTTCGAAGAATGTTCGCTGCGGCGCAAACGCACCGCAGTCGATGCAATCAAGGCCATCGGCGGCCTGGATGTGTTCCGGTTGGTCCACGATACCTTTCACCATCACCTGGCCAGCGAGCATGAATTCTTTCCCGAGCTGACCGGGTTGGTACACATCTCCGGCGTCGAGGACGCCGAGGCGCCACTGGCGACCATTCGCGACGGCCACCGGGTGCTGGTGGGAGAGGGTGACATTCTCGGCAATGCGGCGCAGATCGAAACCTTGCTCGCCAGCGGCTACAGCGGCTACCTGTCGTTTGAGCCGTTCGCCGACAGCGTGCATGGCCTGGCGGATATCCAGACGGCGATCGGTGCCAGCATGGATCACCTGCAAAAATCCCTGACTTGACATCGTTCGTCAGCCTGATGGAGATCCAATGTGGGAGCGAGCTTGCTCGCGAAAGCGGCGGCACATCCAGCAATTATGTCGCCTGACACACCGCTTTCGCGAGCAAGCTCGCTCCCACAGGGATCGTATTGCATTCACAAAAAGGTGCAAGCATGACCACAACAAGACTGACCATGGCCCAGGCCCTGGTGAAATTCCTCGACAACCAATACATCGAGGTCGATGGCGTCCAGAGCAAATTCGTCGCCGGGATCTTTACCATTTTCGGCCACGGCAACGTGCTGGGCCTGGGGCAGGCCCTGGAGCAGGACAGTGGCGACCTGATCGTCCATCAGGGCCGCAATGAGCAAGGCATGGCCCACGCCGCCATCGGTTTCGCCAAGCAGCATCTGCGGCGCAAGATCTACGCCTGTACGTCATCCGTGGGGCCAGGCGCGGCGAACATGCTGACCGCTGCCGCCACCGCGACGGCCAACCGTATCCCCTTGCTGCTGTTGCCCGGCGATGTCTATGCCTGCCGTCAACCGGACCCGGTGCTGCAACAGCTCGAGCAGTTCCACGACCTGAGCATCAGCACCAACGATGCGTTCAAGGCGGTCAGCAAATACTGGGACCGCATCAACCGTCCCGAGCAGTTGATGACGGCGGCGATCCACGCCATGCGTGTGCTCACCGACCCCGCGGAAACCGGCGCGGTGACCCTGGCCTTGCCGCAAGACGTGCAGGCCGAGGCTTACGATTATCCCGATTACTTCCTGCAAAAACGCGTGCACCGTATAGAACGACGTCCGGCTACCGAAGCGATGCTGGGTGATGCGCTGGCACTGTTCAAAGGCAAGCGCAAACCGCTGATTATTTGCGGTGGCGGGGTCAAGTATTCTGGCGCCAACGCCGCATTGCAGGCATTTGCCGAACGCTTCGATATTCCTTTCGCCGAAACCCAGGCCGGCAAGAGTGCGGTAGTGTCCAGCCACCCCCTGAATGTGGGTGGCATCGGTGAAACCGGTTGCCTGGCGGCAAACTTGCTGGCCAGGGATGCCGATCTGATCATCGGCATAGGCACCCGTTACAGCGACTTCACCACCGCGTCGAAGTCCTTGTTCCAGCACCCTGAGGTGCACTTTCTCAACCTCAATATCAGCCCGTGCGATGCCTTGAAACTCGACGGCGTGCAACTGCTGGCGGACGCCAGAACCGGTTTGCAGGCACTGGCCGACACACTGGGGGATTATCGCTCGAGCTGGGGCGATCAACCCCGTCAGGCCAAGGCGCAACTGGATGAGGAAGTCGATCGCCTCTATCAGGTGCAATACCAGGCCAAGGACTTCGTCCCCGAGATCAACGACCACATGGACCCGGCCGTCCTGCGTGAATTCATCGAGCTGACCGGTTCCTGCCTGACCCAGAGCCGCGTGCTCGGCGTGCTCAACGAAACCCTGGCCGACGACGCCGTGATCGTCGCTGCAGCCGGCAGTCTGCCTGGCGATTTGCAGCGCAGCTGGCGCAGCAAGGGCGTGAACACCTACCACGTCGAGTACGGCTATTCCTGCATGGGGTACGAGGTCAACGCTGCGTTGGGCGTGAAACTCGCAGAGCCGGATCGTGAGGTCTATGCCTTGGTGGGCGACGGCTCCTACATGATGCTGCACTCGGAACTGGCGACCTCGATTCAGGAGCGCCGCAAGATCAACGTGGTGCTGCTCGACAACATGACCTTCGGCTGCATCAACAACTTGCAGATGGGCAACGGCATGGACAGCTTCGGCACAGAGTTCCGCTTCCGCAACCCGCAAACCGGCAAGCTCGATGGCGGCTTCGTGCCGGTGGATTTCGCCATGAGCGCGGCGGCCTATGGCTGCAAGACTTACAAAGCGAACACCGTTGAAGAGCTGAAGGCGGCACTGGCGGATGCGCGCCTGCAGACGGTTTCGACGCTGATCGATATCAAGGTTTTGCCCAAGACCATGATTCACGGCTACCTGTCCTGGTGGCGTGTCGGCGTGGCGCAAGTTTCCACCAGCGAAAGCACCGATGCGGTGGCCAAGACCCTGAAGGAACGACTGGCCAAGGCCCGTCAATACTGATTGCCCTGAACGAACCCACAGGAGTGTTTATATGTCTTTGCTTTCTCATTCGTTACGGATTGGCGTCATCGGCACCGGGGCCATCGGCCAGGACCACATCCGGCGTTGCAGCCAGACCTTGCTCAATAGCCAGGTCGTGGCGGTCACTGATATCAACCTGCAGCAAGCGGCCAAGGTCGTTGCCGATTTGAAGCTGACCGCCGAGGTTTATCCCGACGGGCATGCGCTGATCAATGCACCGGACGTCGAGGCGATCCTCGTGACCTCCTGGGGGCCAAGCCACGAAGCGTTCGTGCTGGCAGCGATTGCCGCCGGTAAGCCGGTGTTCTGCGAGAAACCGCTGGCGGTCACTGCCGAAGGCTGCCGCAAGATCGTCGAAGCCGAAGTGGCTCACGGCAAGCGCCTGGTCCAGGTCGGTTTCATGCGTCCATACGACGAGGGTTATCGGGCACTGAAATCAGTGATCGACAGTGGCCAG
>Ga0213829_1000604_pt1 | contig 32413 bp, 30 predicted proteins | sample MC6MC0896MG_FD_180665 | JGI IMG/M metagenome (GOLD analysis project Ga0213829, IMG submission 180665) | Enriched soil aggregate microbial communities from Iowa State University, Ames, United States - MC6-MC0896-MG | ecosystem: Environmental > Terrestrial > Soil > Unclassified | place: USA: Iowa...
AATGAATCAGTTTGCGGTTTTGTACGGAGATCGATTCATCAGGCCAACCTGGTGAAATGAAGGCCTGCCTAACGGCAGGCCGTTACCGGCCCGCACACAAAAAATCTGACACTCTCAACAGTACCAAGACGCCGACGGCGACTGCCCAGCCCCAGGCAAAACCGCTTTCTCCCTTGAAACGGCCGCCACTAAGCAAGCCCAGCACGTAAACCCCAATGCGATGAGCCAACAGGTTGATTACGATGTCGAAAATGAACTCCATTTTTGATCCTCGTATTTCCTGGTCGGTTTTTCTACGCACACCCGAATGACTATTCTGGGCGTTTGCCGTGACTCGGGTTTGACAACCATCATGGCTGGCTGCGCTGTTTAGCCGACCCGACGTGATGTGACAAAACCCTCTGCGGCGCCGGGATTCTCTACTATGTGCAGGATTCGGATGGAATGAGGATGACCAGATCCGTATCGCCTGTGTCGACACCCGCTTGTGAAAGCAAGGTCGTTACTTGTCCGCGGTGATGGGTCTGATGGTTGAAGAAGTGCATGACCAAGCCATAAAAGTTCTTGTCAGCGGGCACTCCCTTCATGCTTGAGTACTTGAGAGAGTGATCCAGGTCCGACTCGGTAATGGAGCGAGACCACTCGACAATGACCTGATCGAGCCACACTCGATGTGCCGACAGCTCGCGGATATCCGAGAACAGTAACTCGTTGAGGTTCCTGGGGGCAGGCAGCTGCCGAATCGGCTCCAGTGCCAGGTAGTTCGCCGGGTGCGTGGCGAATCGCTTGAGCCAGACAGTGTCCCCGGCCACCAAGTGATTCAGCGTCCCGAGAATGGAACCAAAGAATGCTTTCCTGTCCACTGCGAGTTCTTCGTCAGACAGGCTGTTGGCCGCCTGATAAATCTTTGCGTTCATCCACTCGTTGTAGGTCGCCATCAGGCAGGTATGGCGGGTGCGGCTCATGGTGTTTCTCCTTTCAGGTTTCCCATAGTGCTTTCGACGTTCATATCAGGAAAACTGCAGCCTTGTCCTGCCTTGAGGTGACTAGCGATGTTTGATCTGGCCTCTATCGTGACGTATGTAGCCGTCGTCAGCGGTTTTTTTTAATCCCGGGCCCCGCGTGCTGCTGGGAAAGTGGCGTTTCAGCGACGATAAGACGGGTTTGACGACTGGCTGCTTCTGGCCGATTGTGTTGAAAAAGTCGGCTATGGTTTCTACGGCAGAAAAGTACGCGCTTGAGATTGAAATCTTTACTTTGAACAGAGGATTCCGGGCTCAGATTTCGCGTAGCGGCGCGCAAAAAACGTATTTTCAGCGGTCAGTATGTAGGCCGTCTGGAAGGACCGACTTTTTCAACAGAATCGGCCGTTTTCTGCCTGTCACAGTCGGGAGAAAACGACCCGTAGCAGGTGGTCAACGAGGTGCGAAATCACATGTCATAGACTCAATGTTGGTTCGTACACTTTTAACTATGCTTTTTTTTCATCTCTGCGCGCGTGCAGAGTATCGGGCGAGGTTAGGAGCGATATGCCTCCGGTTGTCTGACCGCTATCCGAGAGGTCTTGAAACGCACGGGGCCGCACAATCAGTCCGACGCGGTAGCAACAAGTGCTCCGTTCACCAGCAGGCCAGATGTCTCTCGATCAACCTCGCCACTTCGGCTGCGTGAGTAAAGCCCAGACTGTGATCGGCGCCAGGGAAATCTTGTAGTTCAGCACGGGGTAATAGCTGAGCAAGGCGCTGGCCAACGCGAACGGGGCTGATCAGATCAGAATCTCCCCAGAGGAGCAGGACTGGCATGCGCAACTCGACCAGTCGGAGCGTGAGGTCGGTGCGGTCGTCGAGAAACCAACTCGGCAGTGTCGGGTTGGCGGCAGCAAATTCCAGGCGCCAGTCATGCGCACCCAGAGCAGACATATCCACCCCGCCAGAGGTGACGGTCAGCGTCAGGTGCGTGATCAGCTCTGGGCGTTCAAGCGCGGCAAGCACAGCGTCTATGCCGCCCATGGACTGTGCCACCAGCGCTGTGGGCCGGTCGATCTCGGCCAGCACACGAGCCACCAGATCATCCATGCCAGTCACGATTGGCAAGGGCGGAGTGTCTCCAAAGCCGGGCCAGCCGATATGGACCTGCTGCGCCGGGTGGGCCAAGCGCTCAGCAACCGGATGCCAAAACCGGGTGTTACCTGAGGCTCCGGGCAGGAAGAGGAGTTTGGCGGGGGATGCGATCACAGGTTCGGTCCTTGAAGGTGGGATTGAAAGAGTCAGCAGGAGGAAAAAATGGATGCAACGAGGTTCGATGACCACTTCGGAACGAGAGCCACCGGTAGTGAAGGGCAATTCGCGACCCATGGCGGACTTTCTTAATAGCCTCCGATTCTGCTTGTACCTCATCGCGTACGAGTGCGGGTATCTCTACAGAACCTTGGGTGTCGAGTGCCGCTGTCCACCTATTCAAGACAGGTTTGAGGCATTGGGGGCAAGTTATCAAGAAATGCGGCAATCTGCCGGCGATGCCGCAAGTGCACCGTAGGAATCTGCGGGCCTATGGCCAGAAGCACCGCCTCGATACCTGGGCGGTAGCCTCGATCGAAATTCCACACAAAGTTCAGAAAGGTAAGGAACGCCCGGTCGAGCTTTTCTGTACAACCTGCTGCAAGGTCAGACCGAGGACGATTCAATATGCTGCGCATGATCACCCGGGTGAAACAGGAGAGTCGCGGTGTATCGAGCCAGATGATCAGGTCGGCACGGGGTAGGCGAAGATCGAAGGTACGCCGGGCATAGTTGCCTTTCTGTGATCGGCTACAACAACGTCAGGCTCCACGGCTACAACGATTACCGGTCGCCGGTACCTATGGGGAAACCGGCGGCGTGAAAATCGTAACGGGTGTCCAGAATTACTAGACCAGTTCATTTTCTACTATTGCGGCTTCGGATTTATCCGTATCGCATGTTTTTTCAGTCATGACGGTTTTAGGTGCGCGCATCAGCAGTGGGCCAAATGTCGCCAGTAAGCCGAGCATGATCAACGGGAAAAACATCAGCTTGCTGATGCCGAAATTGCTGACTATCACGGTGATGGCAGCGGGCCCCACGAGCATCCCGGAAAAGCCGATGCAATTGACGGTGCCGATGTTGCGACCTGCATGTTTCGGGTCTCTGCGACCTGCGGCGGAAATCATCAGGGGGGCGATGCAGGAAAGACCAAGGCCGAACAATGCGAAGCCGACGATGCCGGTCACTGCGGTGCCTCCGATGATGGTAATGATCATGCCGAGTACGCACACTGTCCCGCATCCGAAAACCACTTGAGCATTACCAAACGCCGCCGCCAGTCGGTCACCGAAAAGACGCCCGACGAAGGCTGCACCGACAAAAATAGAAACCGCCATGCCGGCCATCGAGGTCGTTGTCGAGAATTCACGACGAATGTATTCCTGACCCCAGTCGGCAATCGCATTTTCCCCCATCATGCTGCCCAGCAGCAGGACGCCCAGGGCAATCATGACCAGCAGCGTTTTTGCCGATGGACCTTTTCCGACTTTATCAGCCGACAGCGCGCCTGTTTGCCAGTCGCTGGACGACGGCAGCGGAACATCATGTTTGCCCAGCAACCATCGGCTGAAAAAACAGCCCACGATGAACAGCACCACGCCAAGCACGGTGTAGGGCACTTGCACACTGTTGGTGTAGACGCCGGTCAGCCAGCTGCACACCATCCCCAACAGAAAACCGCCCAGTGAATAGAACGCGTGGAAGCCAGACATGATTGAGCGCTGATAGAAGCGTTCAACCTGAACACCATGGGCATTCAATGCGGTGTCCAGCGCCCCGCGCAGGAGCCCGAGCACGACGCCAAAGCACAACGCAAACCAGAAACCGCTGACGAAACCCAGCGGAATGATGGACAGGGGATAGGCGAGTGCGCACACCGTAATGACCGGCTTTGCACCGAAGTTATCCAGCAAACGGCCTACCCAGAGCGCACCTGCCGCCGAACCCACACCGACCCCGAGTGCGATCAAGCCAAAGTTCGCATCCCCCGATTCGCCGGTAAAACCCAGCTGCGCCCTGAAGACACTCACGCCCGTCGACCAGATGTACATCATGGCGCCGATCATCATGAAACCCAGGAACGTCGCAATGCGCGCCTTGCGAATACGAGTGGGTATCGGTGTTTTTTGGAGGTTGTTCATCACGTTGCATCGTCCCTTTTGTTGTTTTGGGTGTTCGTGCAATTGGAAGGTAAAGCGATAAAGAGTTATACGTATAACCTCTATAAAAATAACACTTGCTGCGGGCAGGCTGTCAACTTATTTCAGATGTTTGGCGAGCTGGATAGGTGTTTTCCTCAAAACTGTGCGCATTGTGGCCATTCTGCTATTCGACGACACATTGGCTTCATGGATTATTTTAGGTTATACGTATAACTTTCGTGGCTCGAACACAGAGGTTCCCGTGTCGTCTCAAGAATTGGTATTGCCGTGCACCACCCCGCATATGACGGCTTATCGGCTGACGTTCCTTCTTTCAGGCCTGTGCATGGGCGCCTGGGCGCCGCTGGTTCCTTATGCCCACAGTCGGACCGGCGTCGATGACGGCGCGCTGGGTCTGCTGTTGCTGTGCCTTGGCCTGGGTTCATTGGTGATGATGCCGCTCGCCGGCATCCTCAACGCAAGGAAGGGCTGCCGCTTTACCATGCACATCGGCATCGCGCTGGTATTGGTGACATTGCCGATGCTGGCCACAACTCATTCATTCGCCGGCTTGATGTTCGCCTTGAGCGTTTTCGGCGCAGGGTGTGGGGCGGTGGACGTGACGATGAACGTTCAAGGCGTGATGGTTGAGCGGGCTACCGGTCGGTCGCTCATGTCCGGTTTCCATGGCTTGTTCAGCCTCGGGACGATAGTCAGTGCCGCGGGTATGACCGCACTGTTATGGTTGGGTGCTACGCCCTTGCTGGCAAGCAGCGCAGTGATGGCAGCACTGGTCGCCTTTGTCCTGACCTCCGGGCATCAGATGCTGGGGCGAAGCGGCGATGAGGGGAGTCCGATATTTGTCAGGCCTACACGCAAGGTTTTGCTGCTGGGCGCGCTTTGCCTGTTGGCGTTTCTCGCGGAAGGCGCGATTCTCGACTGGAGTGCGGTGTTTCTCACAGAGGTACGTGGGGTTGAACATTCCATTGCCGGTCTGGGGTATGCAACGTTCGCGGTGATGATGGCCCTGGGGCGACTGAACGGTGACCGGATTCTGCTGAAACTGGGCTCGCGCGTGGTGCTCATCGGGGGTGGCTTGATTGTCATTCTGGGCTTTCTGATGGTCGTGCTGGTAACGGACTGGTTGTTGAACCTGGTGGGGTTCGCGGTGATTGGCGCCGGCTTGGCGAACATTGCCCCGGTTTATTTATCGCTGGCAGGTGCGCAGCGGACGATGCCCGGTGAGTTGGCTATCGCCGCGGCAACCAGTCTCGGTTACCTCGGTATCCTGATGGGCCCGGCAGTCATCGGATTCGTCGCTCACTCGACGAGTCTGTCAGCGGCGCTGCTCGCCGTTGCCTCATTAATGATCGCGGTGATGGTCAGTGCTATTCGACTGGTTCCGATGGCTTCCCGTCAACGGTTACACTGAGTGCATGTTTTTTCACGGACCTCGTATGAGGTTTCAAAAAGTTTGGGAAGCAAGCGATGGCATCCGTTTCAATGAAAGATGTAGCACTGGCGGCGGGGGTGTCTCAGCCTGCGGTGTCGTACGCTTACAATCGCCCCTCCAAATTGTCGCAAGCCCAGCGTGAGCATATTCTTGAGGTGGCTGCCTCATTGGGCTATCCAGGCCCCAATGTTCTGGGGCGAAGCCTTCGCTCGGGCAAGATCGGGGCGATCGGGCTGATGATGATGGACAAATTGTCCCTGGCGTTCGCGGATCCCTGCACCATCGCTTTGTTGCGTGGGATCAGTGAAGTAGGGGAGTTGGAAAATGTCGCGCTGACGTTGTTTCCACTCAATAACAATCGTCTGGTCGGGCGCTCGCCTGCGGCGAATCACGGCAGCCTGGCCCTGCGCGGGCTGGTGGATGGTTTGATTATTTCGACCCTGCCAGACGATCACCCGGCCGTGTTGGCGGTGGTGAAGCAGAACATTCCGTTTGTGGTGATCGATTCGCCATTGGTGGAAGACTCGTTTTTTGTCGGAATCGATGATCGAGGTGCCGCCCGCACACAGATGCAACATTTGCTCGACCTGGGGCATCGCAAGATCGGCGTGATCATTGACCGTCTCAACCCCGACGGTTATCGCGGCCCGATTGATCAGCAGCGATTCAAAAGCGCCAGTGAGCGCATTGTCAGGGAGCGGCTGACCGGGTACGTGGAAGCGGCGAGTGCGGCCGGCCTGGCCTTCGAGGACCTGAGGATTATCGAGGCCGGCGGACTTGATTCGACGTCGGGGCAAGCGGCCGCTTTCACGCTGCTGACGTCCAACGACGTCACGGCGGTGGTTGCCTGCTCGGATGTGATGGCGATCGCCTGCATGAAAACGGCTCACGCGCTCAATCGCAATGTTCCGCAAACCCTTTCCGTGATTGGCTTTGACGATATTCCCGAGGCGGTTCAGCTCGGCTTGACCACGATTGGCCAGCCCATGGTGGAGAAGGGCGTTTACGCCGCAAGAATGCTGACCGAACAACTGAATGCACCGGCCGGCACCCGGCTCGAACCCGAGCAGAAGATTTTCGCCACGAAATTGATTGTGCGCACCTCGACGCTCAAGATCTGACCACCTGAAACCTGTGGCGAGGGAGCAAGCTCCCTCGCCACTGGTCATTTTTCGATAGCGAAGTTCGCCGCGACCCGAAGGGCGTTGGCGGCGATGGTCAGTGCCGGATTGACCGCGGCCGATGAGGGGAAGAAAGAGCTGTCGACCACCCAGACGTTGTCCAGGTCATGCAGCTTGCAATTCACGTCCAGCACGCTGGAAGCGGGGTCGGTGCCCATCACGGCGGTGCCGCATTGGTGCGAGTTGGTGGCGATCCCCATGCGTGCTTTCAGAATCACGGGATAACCCGCCTCGCGCATCACTTTACTGGTCTTGTTCACCAAACCCTCGTGGGCCTTGAGGTTATTCGGCGTCCAGTGGACCTTGATCGCCCCACGCTGCTTGTCATACGTGACCCGGTTTTCCTGAGTCGGCAAATCCTCAGAAGTCAGATACAGGTCGACGCTGTGCTCGGTGATGTAGCGCGATGCGAACTTTGGCAGCCACGGGCGCATGGAGCTAATCATGGGCTCGCGGATTTTTCCCAGCATCTGCACGTTACCCAGCGGGAACGAATTGTGCGGGCTGGCGCTGTACCAGTCGTTGATGGCCAGGGTCTTCTGGAAGATCACTTTGTTCTTGCGTCGCGGGTCCACCGCCAGCATGAAGGTGCTGTTGTGAACCATGTAGTTGCGCCCCAGTTGCCCAGAGCTGTTGCCGAGGCCTTCAGGGTGCTGATCGTTCGCCGACTTGAACAACAGGGCTGCGCTGTTCACCGCGCCGCACGCCAGGACAAAGCGTTTGGCTCGAAGCGTCACCTCGCGGGCATCAATCAGGCCACAGGCCTCGGTAACGGTCCGACCGTCGGCATCGGTGATCAGTTGTTTGATCGTGGTGCGGGTCATCAGCCTGATGGTGCCACTGCGCAGGGCAGGTCTCAGCGCCGATACTTCAGCGTCAGCCTTGGCCTCTACGAGGCAAGGATAACCGTCGCAGGTTGAGCATAATACGCAGCCACCGCCGTCGCCATAATCTACCGCAGCCGGCATCACGAAGGGTTTGAGCCCGGAACGACGCATGCTCTGCTCCAGCGGGACCAGGGCCGGGTCATGTTTGAGCGCCGGTTGCGGAAATGGCCCCGAGCGCCAGGGTTCGCTGGGGTCGATGCCGGCCTGGCCATGCACCCGGTAGAGCTTTTCAGCTTCGGCGTACCAGGGTTCCAGTTCTGCATAGCTGATGGGCCATGCGGGTGACACGCCTTCAGCATGCCGGATTTCGCCAAAATCCTCTTCGCGAAACCGTGGCAGCATGGCGCCGTAAAATTTGGTGTTGCCGCCGACGTAATAAAAAACGCCTGGGGAGAACGCTTGATTGGATTCATCCAGCCACTGTTCGGCATTGCGATAGCGGCCTTCGGCGAACACCGACTCGGCGCTCCAGTTCTGTATTTCACGGGGCAGGAAATCACCCCGTTCAACGATCACAATGTCCAGCCCACTTTCGCGCAGGGCATGGGCAAACGTCGAACCGCCCATGCCCGAGCCGATAATCACGACATCACAGTTGATATTGCCATCTGCATCAGGTGTCACCACGTCGAGGGCGCGCGGTTCGCGCGGCGCCCCCGTTTGTGGATTCAGCTCTGCATGATGCGAAATCAAGGCATCACTCATTTGAGCTGCTCCAGTTCTTATAGGTGCTGTTCGGAGTTGCGCAGTTCCCGGTACTCGTCCTGACGTTCATCGGTGATGTACTCAGGAATCGGGAAGTCCCACCAGCCCGGCACCCAAGGACCTGCGGCGTCACGATCAGTCGGGATCTCGATCAGTACCGGCGCGTTGAGGTCCAGGGCTTCCTGCAGGATCGGCTCGAGGTCTTCAGGGCGATCCACGCGATAGGATTTCAGGCCGAAGGCTTCGCCGACCGCTTTGAAATCCGGGCTGTACGGGGTGCCGTCCGGGTGGTTGAACTCGGTGCCGATGTGGCGACTGGTTTGCTTGCGCTGGCCACCGCGAATCGACATGTACCCGGCATTGTTCTGGATCATGAACACCACGGGAATGTTATTGGTCACGCAGATCGCAATTTCCTGTGAGGTCATCAGGAAGTCACCATCGCCGAGGATGCACACCACCGGTTGGTTTGGTGCCGCCAGTTTGGCGCCGATCGCGGCAGGCACCGCCCAGCCCATGGACGAGAAGCCACCAGAGGTCAGGTGCGTGCGCGGCGTATACACCGGGAAAGTCTGCTTGACCGCACCCTGGGTGTTGCCGGAGCCGACCACCACAATGGTGTCCCGCGGGAAGATCTTGCGCAGCGCGCCCAGTGGACGTTGCGAGGTAAAAGGGAAGCGGTCGGAGTCGCGACGGCCCGCCAGTTTGGTTTCCCATTCGTCCTGATAACCGCGCAGGTCAGCCAGGTATTCTTCGCGGTTCACGGTCTGGCCTTTCAAGCCTTCGACGATGTGGGCCAGGGCGTATTTCGCATCGGCGCAGATGCCCACTGTGACCGGGTAGTTTTTGCCGATTTCGTGCGGATCGATGTCGATGTGGATCAGCTTCGACGGCGGAATCGCAAAGGTCACACCCTTGGCATAACTGGACGACGACCAGTCGGTAAAACGACAACCCACGGCGATAATCACATCGGCGGTGGACGCCACCTTATTACCGCACATCGTGCCGGTCTGACCGACGCTGCCGGCGAACAGCGGGTGATCTTCAGGGAAGCCGCTTTTGCCGTTCCAGGTGGTCACCACCGGAATCTTCCAGGCTTCGGCCAGGGCAAGCACTTCAGCGCTGGCCTCGCCGGTAATGACACCGCCGCCGATCACCAGTACCGGGCGTTTGCAAGCCTTCAGCTCTTCAACCGCACGGGCGGTGGCCGCCGGGTCCGGGAAGCATTTGCCGATCGGGGTGCGTTCTTCCAGGGCGTGCAGGGTTACTTCGGCGGCTTCGGCCTGAACGTCCATCGGGATCTCCAGATGAACCGGGCCAGGGCGGCCGGTGACCATCGCGCTCCAGGCCCGATGCATCATGAACGGCAGCTCTTCAACGCGGGTCGCGACCCAGTGACGCTTGGTCACGGCTTCGGCGATTTTCGGGAAGTCGTTGTCGGTGTAGCGCTCCAGTTCCTGCAGCAACCCGTGGCCGCGCATGTGGGTGGGCGGACCTCCGGTGATCAGCATCAGGCTGGTGGAGTCGGTGAACGCGGTGGCCATGCCGATAACGGTATTGGCCGCGCCGGCACCGATGGAGGTGACCGCCGCCATCGGTTTGCCGGAAACCCGGTAGTAACCATCCGCGAGGTGAACCGCACTCTGTTCGTGGAAGACCTGGATGAACTTGAGTTTCGAGTCTTCCTCAAGGAAGGCGTCGGTGAGGGTCCAGATACCGTGGCCGGGGATGCCGGCGACGTATTCGACGCCATAGTTTTTCAGGGTTTGAGCCACGATCTGGCTGCCGGTCAATTTAGTCATGACAGGACTCCTTGGGTTGATGAAAGTGGGGTGGTTTTTTCAGTGCCTTGTGCGCGGCCGCGAGTTGCCCAGTTCAGGCCCTGCTTGGTCAGGCGGCGGATATTCGGATCGGCGAGGTTGCTGGTGTCGTGGCCGATCGAGTGATAGAACACCCGGCCCTGACCCCACTGGCGAACCCAGGCGACGGGGCTGCGATGGCCCTTGAGCCAGGGGAACGGGTTACCGTCGAAGGTGGTTTCTGCCAATACGTGAATGTTCGGGTCGACCTGCATGTAGTACTGCTCGGACCGCACCTCGAAATCCTCGACGCCTTGGGTGACTTCGTGGCTGTGGTCGATCATGTTGACCTGATACGGATGGGGAAAACCTTCGCCCATCGGGTGCTCGAGAAACGAGCCGCCCAGCACCCAGTGATACTTGAGGCTGGCGCGAAAAGCGGCGCCCGCGCCATGCCAACCCACCAGCCCGGTGCCGCTTTCGATGGCTTCGAGCAGGCGGTTTTCCTGGGAGGCGGTCAGCGTTTCCGTGGTGACGGCGTTGTTCCAGCCGATCACGATCAGGTCGTAACCGGTCAAGTCCCTGTCCAGTGTGAAGATGTCGGTGGACTCTTCGACGTTGAAATCCAGCTCCTGGAAAACGGTCCGGGCCCATGCAGCAATTTCATAGGGGTAATGTCCGGGCCAGCCACCGAATAAATACAAGACTCGACTCACGGTTGGTCACCTCTTCAAGTTGGGTGTGATTATTAGGTTATACGTATAACCGCTTATTTAAGCTATCACTCCGAATGGCTAAGTCAATGCCTTCTTGGTTTTTTTCACAGAGGGGGCTTGAAGTCCCTGTTATATGTGCTTGAGGCCGCGTGGAATAAGGCTCGTGGACAATCCGCCACGCCGGCGAACGCACCGCAGGGCTGGTTTTAATACGAAAAGGTTATACGAATAACGGCAGTTATCGTTGCAGTGCTTCAACACTGCGTCTGTACTGCGTCAGATCGCGTCATCAATAAGGTTCCTGCGAAATTGTCCGGGGCGGGGTGGTGAGAAAAGATGGTCGCCAATGCTGAGTGCATGTGGCGTGCCCTCAAGAACCACCTGGAGCAAACTGATGATTCGTTATCTGAAAAAAAGTAAGCCTGTCGAAGCTCAAGCCGAGATCGCCTCCCAAGTCCGCGACACCGTTGAGCAAATCATCGCCAACATCGGCAAAAACGGCGACGCCGCCGTGCGTGAATACTCGAAGCAATTTGATAAATGGGATCCCGTGTCCTTCCGCCTGACTGACGCAGAAATCGCAGCGTGTGTCGCCAGTCTGTCGGAGCAGGAAATCGGCGATATCAAATTCGCCCAGGCGCAAGTCCGCCGGTTTGCCGAAGTGCAAAAAGCCACCATGCACGACGTCGAAGTCGAAACCCTGCCGGGGGTGATCCTCGGGCACCGCAATATTCCAGTGAACTCGGTGGCCTGCTACATTCCCGGCGGAAAATACCCGTTGCTGGCCTCCGCGCACATGAGCGTGCTGACCGCCAAGGTGGCGGGCGTGAAACGCGTGGTCGCCGCAGCGCCACCCTTTGATGGCAAACCCCATCCGGCGATCGTCACCGCGATGTACCTGGCCGGTGCCGATGAGATCTATTGCGTCGGCGGCGTACAGGCGATTGCAGCGTTTGCCTTGGGCACCGACACCTTCAAAGCGGTGGACATGATCGTCGGGCCAGGTAACGCGTATGTCGCGGAAGCCAAGCGCCAACTGTTCGGCAAAATCGGTATCGATCTCATCGCCGGCCCGACCGAAACCCTGGTGATTGCCGATGACAGTTCCGATGTTGAAATCATCGCCGCCGACTTGCTGGGCCAGGCTGAACATGGCGTCAACTCGCCTGCGGTGTTCCTGACCAACAGTCCGGCACTGGCAGAAACCCTGCCGGTCGAAATCGAGCGCCAGTTGGCCATTCTCTCTACCGCGCCCGTCGCCTCGGTTGCCTGGCGTGATTATGGCGAGATCATCCTGTGTGACACCGTTGACGAGCTGGTGCAGGAAGCCGACCGGATTGCCTCCGAGCACGTCCAGGTGATGACTCGCGAGCCGCTGTATTTCCTGGAGCACATGACCAACTACGGCGCGCTGTTCCTCGGTGAACGGACCAATGTTTCGTACGGCGACAAGGTGATCGGCACCAACCACACCCTGCCTACGACCGGCACTGCGCGTTACACCGGCGGGCTGTGGGTCGGCAAGTTCATCAAGACCTGCACTTATCAACGCGTACTGACGGACGAAGCGTCGGTGCTGGTCGGCGAATACTGTTCGCGCTTGTGCGGCATGGAAGGCTTCGCCGGCCACAAGGAGCAGGCGGATATTCGCATTCGTCGCTACAAGAAACTCGCTTGAGGGTTATTGCTCAGTTGCAGCACTTGGCAAGCGGGTAGCGAGAAAAAGTGTCGTTTCTCGCTGCTGTTGGTCACTCTCACCGTCTTTCCAAGTGTTTTCAGGCTCTCCGTACGGGGAGCTTTTTTTTTGAAGCGCTCGAAAGAACGCGTTGTTCCAGGCTGGATTTTAGTGAGGCGATGCGATGGGAACCTTGTCGATTAAAACAAGAATTACGCTGGCTGCCGGGAGTTGCCTGTTTGTCATGGTGCTTTGCCTGGTGGGGTTTTCGATTCAACAGATGCGCGATACCTCGGCGGTGGTCAGCGAGTCCAGTACTCAAGCGCTGTTCCAGGCGTCCATGGAATACCTGGAGACGACGGGATTCTTGCAGGCCAACGAGATTGAGCAGCGCTTCCTCAGCAGCCTGATGTTCACCCGTTCCCTGGCCACCCAAGTCGTGATGATGCGTCGCCAGGCCAAGCAAAACGGCTTGTCCCCGGCGCAGCTGCGTGGCGATCTTTATCGCTTGATTCGCGCGCAAGTGGCAACCACGCCGGAGATCCTCGGCGTCGGCATTTCCTTTGAACTGAATGCCCTGGACGGTGCCGACGGGAGCGCCATCAATGGCGCCGATTTCACCGGCAACGCAAAGGGCCGGTTTGCGGTATACGTCTCGTCGATGCAGAACTTCGTCCTCGACGAAAAGGAAATGCTGGACGACGGTGACCCTGGTAAAGCCTGGTGGAGTTGCCCGAAGAAAACCCGCAAGGCCTGCCTGATCGAACCCTATACCTTCCAGCTCAACGGTGTGGCGACCTTGACCTCGAGCATCGCGATACCGTTGCTGGACGGCGGCAAATTCATTGGCGTGGTCAGCATCGACCTGCCGTTGAGCAGCTTGCAAAACATTGCGCAGAAGGCCAGTACCTCACTGTTCGACGGCCAGGGGCAACTGACGTTTGTCAGCGCCGCCGGTGCCGTCATGGCTAAAAGCGGCGACCCTGCGGCGCTGGGAAAATCCATCAAGGACCTCTACCCGCGACAGGCTGCTGACATGTTCGAGGGCGCGAAGTCGGGGAAAACCCTGGTCCTCGATGAGCCTGACAGCGCCAGCGTGATGCTTGTCGTGCCGTTCTCGCCGATTCCGGACGCCAGCCAGTGGATGACCGTCATCGAAGTGCCGCGCGCGACGCTGATGGCCTCGGTCGCGGCGATGCAGCAAGTCATGGAGCAATCCAATCGGCGGTCGGTCATGGTGCAAGTGGCCACCGGAATCGGGGTCACCGTGGCCGGTACGTTGTTGATGGGGTTGTTGGCGGTCAGCGTCACGCGGCCTATTCGTAGGGTGTCCGCCATGCTGCAAGACATCGCCAATGGCGAGGGCGACCTGACTCGCCGGTTGAGCGCCGAGCGTCGGGACGAAATGGGCGTGCTGGTGGGCTGGTTCAATCGCTTCCTCGATAAGCTGCAGCCCATCATTGCCGAGGTCAGTCAGAGCGTTCTGGAGACCCGATCCACCGCTGACCAGGCGTCGTCGATTGCCACCCGTACCAGCAGTGGCATGCAGCAGCAACTGCGCGAGGTCGAGCAAGTCGCCACCGCCGCCCATGGAATGAGCGCCACCTCTCAAGATGTCGCGCGCAATGCGTCCATGGCCGCGACTGCCGCGCGCAATGGCGATGTCGCTGCGCGGTCCTGCAAAGGTACGATCGAGACGACGGCGCACTCCATTCAGTCCTTGGCCGATCACATGAAGGGCGCCATGACCGGGGTCCGCCAGCTTGCCGACAACAGCGAGAAAATCGGCAGCGTGCTCGACGTGATTCGTACCATCGCCCAGCAGACCAATCTGTTGGCGCTCAACGCTGCGATCGAAGCGGCGAGGGCCGGGGAGACGGGGCGGGGATTTGCGGTGGTGGCGGATGAGGTACGCCATCTGGCCCAGCGCACCCAGGACTCCGTGAGTGAGATCCAAGGCGTGATCGAAAGCCTGCAAAGCGGTACGCGCGAGGTGGTGGATGCCATGCAGAGCCAGCACCGCCAGGCAGACGCCAGTGCCGCCCAGGCACTGGAGGCGGTCGGTGCGCTGGCCCATGTCAGCCAGAACATCGAGATCATGACGGACATGAACCTGCAAATCGCCAGTGCGGCGGAAGAGCAGAGTGCGGTGACCGAAGAAGTGAACCGCAATGTCTCGGCGATCAGGGACGTGACGGGCTCGCTGGTGGAACAGGCCGAGCAATCGGCCCGGATCAGCCAATCCCTGAACGACCTGGCGAACCAGCAACAGGTGCTGATGAACAACTTCAGAGTCTGACCCTCCCACACTGGGCGGGTGTCGGTCACAAGTCCGGGGCCCGGCACAGATCACCGGTGGGAGCGAGCTCGCTTCCACAGGGGGGCTGTGTGGTGCTTGCTAATGAGCGTGCTTGATATGATCCGCCGCTTTCTCGCCGATCATGATCGCCAGTGCGTTGGTATTGCTGGAGCACAAACTCGGGGCGATGGAGTTGTCGGCGACTCGCAGGCCTTCGATCCCATGCACGCGTAACGTGTTGTCCACTACCGCCATCTCGTCCACACCCATTTTGCAGGTGCCGACCGGGTGCAGCGCGGCGTGGGCCTGTTGGCGCACGAACTTCCGGTAATCGTCGTGGGTGAGTAAGGGAACGGCGGGGACGTGCTCGCGCAAAATGTGCCCGGCCATGGCGCTCTGGGACATGATGTGGCGGCCGAACTCGGTCGCTTGCACCATGCACTCCAGATCAAAAGGATCGGTCAGGTAGTTGGGTTCAATCGACGGAAAGTCCATCGGGTTGGCGCTGCGCAGTTGCACGGCACCGGTCGAGCGAGGGCGGGTCTGGCACACGTTCAAGGTGCAGCCATTGCCGCCAGGGACGGAACCGACGCCCGCCTCGACGCCGGCGCCGGCCATGAAGCAGTACTGCGCATCCGCACGGTTCTGCGCCACCGACGTGCGCCAGAACGCGCCACCTTCGACCACGTTGGACGTCACCGGACCTTCCCGAAACAATGCGTACTGCAAGCCTGCTGCGAGTTTCCAGTGCGGCTTTTTGTATTTGTCGTAGCTCAAAGGGCGCCGCAGTTCATTGATCAAGGACACTTCGATGTGGTCCTGCAAGTTCTGCCCGACTCCAGGCAGGTCATGCATCACCTTGATCCCTTTTTCGTGCAAGTGACTGGCGGGGCCAATGCCCGACAGCATCAACAGTTTCGGCGAGTTGATCGCACCAGCGCTGACGATGACTTCGCCATCGGCCCTGAGTACTCGGCGCTGATTTTTTTCCATGTATTCAACGCCCGTAGCGCGCCCCTTTTCGATGAGGATGCGTAAGACCCGGCAGTTGGTTTTAACCGTCAGGTTCGGTCGCTTGCGCGCAGGCTTCAGGTACGCGATGGAGGTGCTCGATCTCAGGCCGTTTTTCGCGTTGATTTGATACAACCCGCAGCCATCCTGTACCCCGGAATTGAAATCGGCGTTATAGTCCAGCCCGGCTTGTTGGCAGGCTTGCAGCCAGAGCTTGGTCAAGGGGTGGGTATAACGCTGATCGCTGACGCCGAGCGGGCCATCGGTGCCGTGTGCGTCGTTGCTGAAGCGGTCGTTGATCTCGCACTTCTTGAAGAAGGGCAAGACGTCCTGGTAGGCCCAGCCCTGGGCACCGCCGGCGGCCCAACTGTCGTAATCGGCGGGTTGCCCGCGTAGATACACCATGGCGTTGACCGAACTGCCACCGCCAAGCACGCGCGCCTGCACCATGGTGGGATTCGCTGCGCCGATGTAGTCCGCTGGCGGCTCCCAGGGGTAATGCTCGACCAGGTTGCCTTGGCTGGTCTTGTAGAAACCGACCGGCAGATGAATGAACGGGTGGCTGTCTCTCGGACCTTCTTCGAGGAGGATCACTGAAGCCTGCGGATTTTCGCTCAAGCGTGCTGCAATCACGCACCCGGCTGACCCGCCCCCGACGACGATATAGTCGACCATTGTTGTGTGTCCGTGGTGATGTCGATCCAATGAGGAAAAGGTGCGGCAAACACAAAACCCTGTGCGAGGGGGCTTGCCCCCGTTCGGCTGCGCAGCAGTCGTAAATTCAGACAAACTCGTTTTGTCTGAATGACGCCGGGGCCGCTTCGCGAGCCAACGGGGCAAGCCCCCTCGCCACAGGTACTGTGTTCGCCTGACTGAGTGTTGGTTACGCCGGTATCACCACAAAACTGTCCGGCTTGCAGGTCAGCGCCACGTCCGCTCCGGGCGGCAGCGTGAGGCTACCCGGAGTCGGCAGTTGCTGGCATTTGAGGTCGATAGTTCCGCCGGCCACCGCCACCCGGTAAATGACACGGTTGCCGATAAACGATGTGTCTTTCACCTTCCCGGCAAAGGCACCGTCAGCCAGCGTCGCGCCTAGAGCGGGCTCAAGTCCGATGGTTTCGGGACGGATCGACACGTTGACCGGCCCGGCGCTGAGGCTGTTCTTGGCCGTGTGCGCATAGCGACCGAACGGCAGGTCCACAAAACCATTGCTGGTATCGCCCAGCCCATAGGTGCCGTTGACGATATTGGTGTCGCCGAAAAACTTCGCTGCGAACAGCGTGCGCGGCGACCAATACATCTCTTGCGGGCCACCGATCTGTTCGATGCCGCCCTTGTTCAACAGGACCACACGGTCCGACAGGATCATCGCTTCGTCCTGGTCATGGGTCACGTAGACGAAGGTAGTCGAGGTCTCTTCGTGGATCCGTTTGATCTCGTTGAGCATGTGGTGGCGAATCTTCAGGTCTAGTGCCGCCAACGGTTCGTCGAGCAGCAACACGGCGGGGCGATTCACCAGCGCCCGGGCCAGGGCGACCCGTTGCGCCTGGCCGCCGCTGAGCTCGGAGATCCAGCGATTCTTGAAGCCTTCCAGCTGCACCAGCTCCAGCGCCTTGGTCACTTCACGCTTGATCTCATCCTTCGGTTTCTTCTTCAGGCGCAGGCCGAACGCCACGTTGTCGAAGACATCAAGGTGCGGGAACAGCGCGTATTTCTGGAACACCATGTTCACCGGGCGCTGCTCGGGCGGCAGGGACGTGGAGTCCTTGCCGTCGATCACGACCTTGCCGGTGGTGGGTTCTTCGAAGCCGGCGATGATGCGCATCAGGGTGGTCTTGCCGCAGCCGCTGGGGCCGAGCAAGGTGAGGATTTCGTTGCGTTTGACGGTCAGGTCGACTTTGCCCAGGGCGGTCAGGCCACCGTAGCTTTTGGAGATTCCGGTCAGTTCAATACTGTTGGTCATGGTGATTACTCTGCAGTTTCAGCACGTTCAAGTTCGAGACGACGACGGCGCAAGGTCATGACCAGGCCGGCGATGACGATGATGGCGATGGTGACGACCAGCATGAATACCGAGGCGGCATTGATGGTTGGGCTGACGGCGCGGCGCATCATCGAAAGAATCATGAGGGGCAGCGTGGTGTCGCTGCCGGTGACGAACACGGTGATCAGGAATTCGTCCATGGATAGCGCCACTGCGAGGATCGCGGCACCGGCAATCGTCGGGCCGATGATCGGCAGCGTCACCAGCCAGAACGCCTTGAGGGGCGTGGCGCCCAGGTCACGGGCCGCTTCTTCGAAAGACAGATCGAAGTACTCCAGGCGTGAACGCACGGACTCGACGAAAAACGGAAAGGTGAACAGCGTATGGCCGATGACCACGGTCAGCAGCGAACGCGGCAGGCCAATCAACGAGAAGAAAATCACCAGCGCGATCCCGAGGAACAGACCGGGCAGGGCGATGGGGGCGAAGTTCATGAAGGCAAAGACCGACTTGACCCGGCCTTTCATGCGCATCAGCGCCAGTGCGGAAAACGTGCCCAGCAGGGTAGTGAGCACGGTCGAACCCGCGGCGACGATCGCACTGTTGGTCAGTGCCGTCATGAAGTCCGAACTGCTGAACAGCGCCTCATACCATTGGGTGGAGAAGCCCTCGAACGGAAACGACAACGAAGCCGACGAGTGAAAGCTGAACAGCGTGATAATCGCGATCGGCGCGTAGAGAAACAGCATGTAAACGTAAGTGAAGAGTCTGATCATGGCGGTCACCTTGCATTGTTATGGGCGGCATTCAGTCGTGGTAACGCTTGCCGGGCGCCAGGTTGGCCGCCCGCAACACACCCAGCAGCAGCGCATAGACCAGCATGAAGACAATCAACAGCAGGTAGGCCATCGCCGCGCCCAGTGGCCAGTTACCCACCGAGCGGAACTGGTTGGCGATCACCAGGCCCGTGGTCATGGCATCTCGACCGCCGAGCAATTGCGGCGTGACGTAGTCACTGGCGGCGAGGACGAAGGTGAACATGAACGAACTGACGATGCTCTTGTGCGCCATCGGAATGATCACCCGCCACAAAATGGTGACGCCGCTGGCGCCCAGGTCGGCGGCCGCTTCGAGGTAATCCTTCTTGATGTCACGCAAGCCCGACACCAGCAGCAAAAGGGTGAACGGCAACATGATGTGGACCAGGGTCAACACCACGGAAAACTTGCTGAACACCAGCCAGTCCAGTGGCTGATCGATCAGCCCCAGGTGCATCAGCGTGGAGTTGATCACGCCGTTGGTGCCCAGGATCGAGCGCCAGGCGTAGACCCGCACCAGATAGCTGGAAAACCACGAGATCAAGGCCAGGTACAGCACGGCGTTGGAGCGCGTGCGGTAAACGATGTAATAGGCCACCGGGGCGCTGATCACCGTAGACAGCACGGCGGTCCAGAAACCGTTTTGCAGTGCGATCCACAGCGAGTCGTAAAACCGGCTCGCGCCGAGAGCCTTGGCATAGTTGGCAAGGGTCGCGGCCGGTTCCATGCTGAAGGTCTTGGCGGTCCAGAAACTGGCGACTAGCAGCAGCACCGACGGGATGAGAAAGAACACAACCAGGAAAAACAGGGGAGGCGACGCCAGCAAATAACCGCTCAGGGTTTTCTTGTCGATTTTCACGTGTTTACCGGCCTGGGATTCCCGTTCATCAAGAAGGATGGGCTCGCTGTTGTTGACTACGTTCATGATTAGGGTGCCTTTACTTTTTTATCGATAACGAGGGCGCTTTGGCGAGCGCATTCACGGCGTAACGTGTGCTGTTTCCGGGCGCTGCGAATGGCGTCGACAGGCCATTGAATCGCCTCATCAAACGGAGCAGCGCGTGCCCGTAAACACGCGCCCTCCGGTCACCGTCCGTACAAACCAACCTTGCGCTAGACCGGGTTGTCGGTCGCTCTAGAACGAGCCTTTGAAGTTCGCCCACTGGTCGATCCACTCAGCATAGGTCACATACTTGTCGGAGCTCAGGGGGGGCTGGCCGTAGAGTTTCGACTTCTCGAAAAAGCTGTCGAGGTTCGCGTAGTCGAAGGTGTTGCGCAGGTCGTCGGGCAGCAGCGGCACGGCTTTCTGGTTGACCACGCCCGAGAACATGGTGGTCGCCATCTTGGCCTGGGTTTCCGCCTCGAGCGTCTTGTTGATGAACTCCAGCGCCAGGGGTACATCCTTGGCGGTTTTCGGGATAAACAGGGCATCGCACCAGAGCGCCGCGCCTTCCTTGGGAACGGACAGCGCGGTGGTGACACCGCGCTTGACGGTTTCGCTCGGAGTGTTGGCGGACGCCGAGAACACCGCATCCACTTCGCCCGATACCAGCAGGGACACCGCGTCACCCGAAGAGGCGGCGAAGACGCGACATTGATCGCGATACGGTTTGAGTTTTTCGAAAGCGTCGTCGAACTCGGCACGAGTCAGGTTGGGGAACTTGTCGCCATAGCCTGCAATGATCGCGATGAGTGACCAGTTCGAGGTTCCGTCATCGACGAAGGTCAGCTTGCCCTTCAGTTTCGGGTCCAGCAGGTCCTTGTACTCGGCAGGCTTTTTCACGTTTTTCGGGTTGTAGACAATGGTGTTCATGCCCCACAGCAGCGGCACGCCCCACTGTTTGCCATCCCAGAACCAGCGCTTGCCCTTGTAGAACAGCGGGACGGTGTTTTCTTGCGAGTAGTTGGGGATCTTCGAGGTGTCGATGGCCTTGAGCAGGCCCATTTCCTGGTAGATGGTCTCGTAGCCCAACGCGTACATGGTCAGGTCAAGTTGCACGGGATCGGAGCCGGCCAGCCGCGCGGTAATGTCGTCCTGGTTGCTGGCGTAGCTGGAGCGCACGGTGATGCCGTGCTGCTTGCGCCATTCGGCCAGCTCAGCGTCACCGGTTTCACCTTCCCAACCAAGAATTTCCAGGTGTCCGCCCGACGCGGCGAACGCACTGGGCACGAATGAACCCACGTACAACCCCACGGCAGAGGCGGCGGCCCCGAGCAAAAACGTGCGCCGTTTCAAGCTGATCGAATCCAGGTCAATGCCGGTCAAGCCATAACCCGTCTCTGTTTCTTTTTTCATTTCGAGTTCCTGCCTAGGGTGGTTGTTAGCAAACGCTTTGCGACTAGCAATGTCTGTAGATCGGCAGTGTTATGGCCAGCATGGGTCCTTTGCAGCTGGGGAGGCGGGCGGCGCGAAAATGCCTGGTGCAACGGGCATTGCGCGGTTGACCTCCACTGATCCGATTGACTCTTCCTTGGCTGGGTTGCGTCGCTTTCCTCGGGTTGCAAGGTCAAGACTTGAAGCGGCGCGCCCAGCGCTTGATAGGCTCGGCTTGTTGTTTTCATGGATCGAGTATTGGCCTGGCAGGCAGAGCACTCAATTTCGCAGCATCTTTAAAAGCGACGCACTCTGACGCATCAAAGTGACCTAATCGGCGCAGCAGACTCCCTTTAACCATAGTTCTCCCTGACCGGGTAAGAGGGATCGATGAGCTGCGTCAACCTGCGTCTCTTTTACCGAGTGTGCGAAATTGAGCCGTGGCTGCTGCGGGCGAATACTCCAATCGTGATCCTGAGGTTTTGATTGGAGTGTCCTGTGAAACTCACTGGCGGCCAGATTGTGGCGAAAGCGCTGAAAGCGAACGGTGTCGACTATGTCGCCGGGATGCCGGGTGACGGCGCGTGGGTATTGGTGGAAGCCTTGCTGACGGCCGGCACCGATATCCCGTTCATTCAAGTGATGCAGGAGCAAAGCTCGGTGCATCTGGCCGACGGCTATTTCCGCGCCTGCGGTCGTCCCATGGCCGTCCTGCTGCCCGTCCCGCCGGCTGTTTCGAAAGCCTTGGGTGCGATGGCGGCCGCGTTGGCGGATTCATCGGCGATGCTGGTCATCAGTGGTGACAGCGCTGTTCCGCGTCCTGCCACATTGGCCCCCGGGATTACCAAAGAGCATGTGCAGGTCTCGGCGATTGAACAGCTGCCGCACGCCCTGCGTCAGGCGTTCGATACGATGTTGAGTGGCCGCGTCGGCCCGGTCAGCCTGGAGATTGCGCACGCGGTGCAGAGCGCCTCGCTCGACGTCAGCCTGGCGCCGGCCACGTTACGAGCGAGCAGCGAAGCGCAACGGCCAGATCCCCGATTGAAAACAGCCGGACCAGATGAACATCCAGCGGCGCGCCGGGTTGAAGACAGCGCTTGTGACGTCCCGGCGTTGAACGTTTACAAACCCTTGGCTGAATTGCGCGCGGTGCTGGAAAGCGATGCGCTGCTGGTCTTCGGCGCCGGGCGTATCCAGGCCATCGCACGGGAGATGTTTCCCATCGACGATCCCGGCAATCATCTGTGCACCGGCGGTGTCGGTACGTTGGGTTGGGCGGTGCCGGCGGCGATCGGCGCGAAGCTCGCGATGCCGGCGCGTCAGGTGGTGTGCGCCGTGAGCGACGGGGATTTCCTGCAGTCGATGCAGGAGATGGCGGTGTGCGTGATGCACAGCATTCCCGTGGTGTTCCTGGTATTCAACAACAGTGGTTACGCGTCATTGAGCGATGTGAAAGTCTCGGTGGTCGAGCAGCACCGCGCCGGCGAATTCAATTTGCCTGACGGCAAACCTTACTCGCCGGACTTTGCCGGGATTGCCAGGAATTTCGGACTTGAGGCGTGGCGGGTCGAGCACGCTTCACAACTCAATCCAACCTTTATCAAGGCCCTGAACAGCAAAGGCCCGTCGTTGGTCGAGGTGATCACGGCGCGCGGTTCGCGGGTGAATTAATCAACGGGTCTGCAGAGGAATCATACGATGGGCATTTTGGACTGGAAGCACTGGATCGTCATTCTGGTGGTGGTTGTGCTGGTTTTCGGCACCAGGAAGTTGAAAAACCTGGGCTCGGATGTCGGTGAATCCATCAAGGGCTTTCGCAAAGCCATGAATGACGATGAGCAGGGCAGCGAACACCCGCCAACGCCGGTGCCCCACGCCAGCACGTCGGTGGATGCGCCGTCGATCATCGACGGGCAGCATCACAAGGTCTGAACATCAGCGAGGCGGTTTATCAGCCGCCTCAGTCCTGGCCGCCCCACACGATTGTGGCGTTGTCGCCGGTCATGTATTCGCGCACTTCCAACGGCAAAGACTGGTCGCTGGGCAGGACGGCGGTGGCGTTGCGCAGGTGATGTTTGCGGATCTTGCCTTTGTCCACCAGCCCCAGCGCCATTCGGGTAGAGAAGGGCTGGCGGAAAGACGAAGACGCAACGCCGGTCACCAAGCCATACAGGAAGCGGATCGGTCGGCGATGCTGTGGGGTCAGAATCGAAAACGTCATCTCGTTGCGTTGCTTGCCTTCAAAGTCCACCAGGAACAGACGGTCCCCGAGCAATAAACAAAAGCCGTGGTAGGTAAATGAATAGCCAATCTTGCCGCTACCATCGAGCAACGGGAAACGTTCGATCGTGACGTACTGCACCATCGAATCGGCTCGATACAGACAAGTAACCGAGCGCAGTATCCGGCCCTTATAGATCGATGAGTTGTGGTAGCGGTAATAGACGCCCAGGTAGTCTTCGAGCAGGTCGGTCGATTGCTTGGCCAACGGCAGGAAATGATTGAATTGCGCCGAGGCGCGCAAGTCCGTCGGCAGTTCGTTTTCATACCCCTCATAGAATTTCTTGAACTCGGCAGGCGGGCGAAACAGGTCCTCGGCTTCCATCATGAAATAACGTCCGATCTTCTGCAGGATCTTCTGCGAAGGAACGTGCTGGCCCACCAGGTATTTGTTGAACTGCTGGCGATTGACGTCGACCTTGCGGCACATGTCGGCCACCGACCGGCAGGACTCCACCAGCGTACTCAGGTTCTTTTGCACATTCGCCTGCAAGTCGCTGCGAACCTGCTGTCGCTCGGAGTGCGAGCTGGCGGCAGTCAACGACATGGGGGGCTGATCTCCTCGGCTGGGCATTGTTATCTCGATGGGGTCTGGTTAATTAAGAAGCCGGTTATAAAAGTTATAGCGCAGTTATCGAGATAACCATTTGCTTAACCATAAGTGCTTGAAATTTCTGCCAATAAGCCAAGCATGTTCTATGCCGGTTTATTCAATTCAGTCGATTCTTTTATAAAAAGGTGAATGCAGCATGTTTTCGCCTGGGTTGGCGCCGATAAGCCTATGGAAAAAGTTGGATCGTCGTGGCCGGACGTGCCAATCCAGAGCCTTCGGGTTACTCCCGACCACAGCCAGTAACACATTGATTTTCGTGGGTAACACCGGATGTTGCTTCCTGTGAAAGAACCCGTTTGCCAGATCGATCAGGACGCAGGTGCTTCAGTGCGCGTCATGTATCGAAGTGGTGCGAAATGGAGAATAAAGCAATCGCCATTGATACTCATGGGATGCATCCAAGTGTCCTCTAGTGGAGTCTTTAAGCGATGGCAAGATTAACCGGTGACATTCCAGGGCAAAGGCGTTTCAAGGTCGGCATGGTCGGCGGTGGGCAAGGCGCTTATTTCGCCAGCTATCATCGAGCGGCCATGCGTTTGTGCAATCGCTTCGAGATTGTCGCCGGCGCCTTCTCTTCGAACGCGGACAAATGCCGTGAGGCCGGTGCGGCGTTCAATCTTGAGCGAGACAGGATTTACCTGTCATTCGCGGACATGGCCGCTGCCGAATCCCGTCGACCGGACCCCATCGATGCGGTGGTCATTGTTACGCCCAATCACCTGCATTTCGAACCGTGCCGACTGTTTTGCCAGGTGGGGATCCCGGTCATCTGCGACAAGCCGTTGGTCAATGACCCGCAGGAAGCCTTCGAGTTGGCGCGCATTGCCGAGCAGCACAATACGTTTTTCGCGGTGACTTACACCTATCAGGGGTATCCCATGGTCCGGGATGCCCGCAGTCGCATCCAGTCCGGGGAATTGGGTGAGATCCGCTTCATGTATGTCGAGTATTTGCTGGAATGGCTGGCGCCGGGAGTTGAGGGCTTGAACAAGAGCCTCGCGTGGCGTGGCGACCCTGCGAAGGCCGGCCCGACCGGCGCGTTGGGCGATGTCGGGACCCACGCTTTCAATATGCTCGAGTTCCTTTCCGGGCGACGCTGCACGGGCCTCAACGCCAAGTTGACCACTGTCGTGCCCGGTTGGGGGCTGGATGACACCTGTGTGGTTCAACTGGAATTTGCAGGCGGTGCGGACGATTTGCTTTGGGCCAGTTTCGCCGCGCCGGGGCATCGCAACGGGTTACGTTTCAAGATCGTCGGCAGCAAGGCATCACTTGAGTGGTGCCAAGAGTCACCGGAAACCCTGTTGTTTACGCCCATCGACGGTGCCGATCGCATTTACCGTCGCGGCCAGAGTGACAACGCCGCTCAGACGTTGACCTTCACCAGTCTACCCGCAGGCAATACCGAGGGATATCTGGAAGCGTTGGCCGTGCTATATGCCGATTTCGCCGAGGCCCTCGATACCGGGGCAGGGTGGCGCACGGCGACGACCGTGCCGTTGCCGGATATTCACGAGGGAGTGCGCGGCGTGTTGTTGTCCCAGGCCTGCGTCGAATCCAGTCAACGGCGGGCATGGGTGGCTTTTCCAGATCAGTAAATCCGCTGGCTCAAGAGGCAACCACGATATTTGAAACCTTGACCTGAATCGGGCCAAGGCGTTCGGCCGGAGCATCTTTTTCCACCACCAGCACACCCAGTTCCTCGCAGGACGCGACCTGGTAATGCGCGATGCTCGACAGTTTTTCATTGGTCGCGGCCACCACAATCTGCCCGCTGCGAGACACCACCGTGCGCTTGAATTCCGCATCGTCCATGTCGAATGCCGTCACGCCTTTAACTGCATCAATCGCGCAGGCGCCCAAGAAGCACAGGTCGAAATTGAAGTTCGACAGCTGCTGAATCGCCGTCAACCCGACAGTGCTGCCGGTCGCTTTGTGCAGGCGTCCACCGAGCAAGATCACATCGGCCAGCGGCAGCTTTTCCAGTTCCAGGGCAATGGCCGGCGAGTTGGTGGTGATTGAAACTGCAAGGTTGTGATCGATTGCGCTCGAAATAGAGGCGTTGGTGGTGCCGCCATCGATGAAAATATGTTGGCCAGACTTGATCAATGCCGCAGCGGCCAGCCCCAATGAGCTTTTACGGTCTGCCTGAGCATGATCGCCGCCGCGTACCGGTGCCACGGAAATAGCCCCGCCGTAGACGCGTTTGCAGATGCCCGCTTCCGCCAGGGCCGCCAGATCGCGGCGGATCGAATGTTCGGAAACATTGAATTCCTGGGCCAGATCGCCTGCCAGGACTCGGCCATGGGTCGCCAGCCGTTCCGCGATCAGGTTCTGCCGTTCTCCGGGAAAAGCTTCATGAGTGAGCATTGACTAAATCAATTTCCTGCGTAGAGTGAGCGAAAACGAGCATCTTGTGTGTGTTTTATGCTCGAAGTTGATCGGTATCATGCGTGGCACTTCGTCATGCGTCAATAAAGTCGAGCGTTCTGCTCAAAAACGGTGTTGAGGTAAAGCGATGTCAAGCGAACTGCATCAAGCTGCGTACTCGGTCCTGCTGCCCGCGTTCGGGGATTTGCACCTGGACGACAATGTCCGTCGTTACTTGAGCCGTGGCGGCGTTTCCATTTTGCTCGGTGAAACCCTGGACGAATACGTTGGCCGAGACATGAGCCCCGCGCGCAAGGGCACTGAGACCCAGGTCGACTTTATCGCGATCGCCGCAGAGGCGGCGGCATTGGCCGGGGCGCCCGTGCTGATTGCGGTGGACCAGGAACTCGGTGGCATCGAGCGTCTGCACCAATTGGTGCCGGCCGTTGCTTCGAGAGCACAGCTCAACGGTCTGAGTGCTCAAGATATCGAGCAACGCAGCTTTGAGATGGCCACGGTGGCACGGGGTCTGGGTGTTAATCTGTTCCTGGCGCCGATTGTCGATGTGGTCACGGGCGCCAACCCTTGGCTGCACAACCGACACTTGGGGGCCGATCCGGTCGAGGTCAGCCGGGTTTCCTGTGCCTTTATCCGCGGCGTTCAGCGTGCCGGCGTCATCGCCACCGCCAAGCACTTTCCCGGTCACTACGTCACCGAGCAGGACCCGGCAATCGCTGAAGCCACGGTTCCCGGTCCGCTGGAATTGCTCAATGACAACCTCGACGTGTTCAAGCGGGTCATCGCCTCCGGCGTGCAAGCGGTGATGCCAGGGCCTGCGGTATTTCCGGCAATCGACCCTGATCACTCCGCCTCGACCTCGGCCAAAGTCATCGGGGTTTTGCGTGACACCCTCGGTTTCGGTGGCTTGATCATTTCCGATGATCTGGACGCGGTGTCCATCCTCCGGGGCAACTCCATCATCGACACGGCTGTGGCTTCGCTGGCGGCTGGCGCGCACCTGTTGCTGGTGTCCAGCGAGTCGGGGCTGGATGCCATCGCCGAGGCCATTGTCGCGGCTGTTCACGAAGGCGTTCTGGACCGTCAGATGCTGTTGGACGCGGCCATCAAGGTACGCGAACTGGCCGTGGTCAATCACAACCAACACACCTCTCGTCGGGGTTGATCATGAGCATCCTTGAAAGCAAGGCATTCAGCGTCCTGTTTCCGGTTTTGCTCGATCTGGACATGAATGACGGCGTGCGCCGTTTTCTCGGCAATGGCGGGCGCAGCCTGCTTTTCGGCGAGACCGCGCAGGAGTATGTCAGCGGCAAAATGAGCACGAGCCGCCTGCAAGTGGAAACCGTGGAAAAGTGGCAACGGTTCACCGGCACGGCCAGGGAACTGGGCGGTCCACTATTGCTCGCGGCGGATGCCGATATCTCCGCCGTGCACCGTTTGCAAGGGATTGCACCGGCGCTTCCCGAGCCCGAGCGGGCCAAGGCGATGGATGTGGGTGAGCTTGAAGAGGCGTGCTTTCAGGTTGCGGCAGCCGTGCGCAACGCTGGGGTTAATCTGCTGCTGTCGACGACCGCCGATGTGGTGGGCGGCACCAACGTCTGGTTGCAGGGGCGCACACTCAGCGATGATGTCGACCGCGCGGCAGCAATGGTCGGCGCTTACGTCCGAGGCGTGCGTCGCGCCGGGGTGGCCAGCACGCTGAAGCATTTTCCCGGGCATCCGGTGCTGCTGCAGCAACCGGCCACGGAAGTGGCGGTGGTCAATGAGTCACTGGATCAACTGCGGGCCTACTGGCCTGCGTTTCAGGCCGGAGTGGAGGCCGGGGCGGATGCGGTGATGATGGGGCCGGCGATTTTTGCGGCCTGCGAACCACCGGTTGCCGCGTCGGTGTCTCCCGAGCTGATCGGTTTGCTGCGCCAGGAATTGGGGTTCAAGGGCCTGGTCATGACCATTGACCTCGACCATCGCTCAACCATCGCAGACTTACCCCTCGGTGAGGTGGCGGTTGCGGCGCTGAGCGCGGGGGCTGATCTGTTGCTGGTTTCCGCCAAAGCGATGCCTGAAATTCCACAGATTGTTCGCGCCATCACCGCGGCTATTGCTCAGGGAAGGTTGTCGCAAGAGCGACTGGATGCAGCGGCAATGGCCGTCTCCACATTGGCCAACCGTCTCGCGAGTTGAATAACCCGTTGCCACAACCTGACGCAGAAACTGCGTCAGGTTGCGCCGCATTTGCCGTGAGTGCGAAATAACGGCCGAAACCCTATCGCTCTACACTGGATGTCAACGGTAGGAGCCTTATATGCACACTCAAAACAACATCCTGGCCTTGCATTCCACAGTCGCCAAACATTCCACGCTGGCGGTAGACATCGACATCGCAAAGACCGTCGGTTTCGATGCGCTGGAAATCTACAGCGGCAAACTGGAAGCCTATTTGCAGGCCGGTCATTCCGAGTCGGAACTCAAAGCGCTGCTGAGCAACACCCACGTCACGGGGATCGGCTACCTGAGGGATATCGAACGTCAGGGCACCGAGCGCGATGATTTGCTCAAGGAAGCGGAACGGCTTTTTCAACTGGCCAACCTGGCCGGCGCCAAAGGTGTGCAAGTGCTCACCGGGCCGATCAACGTTCAAGCGGTGATCGATTTCCAAACGCACGGCACGAGCGCTCATTACAGAGGTTTGCTGGGACACGACGAAGCCGAACAATTTGCGTTGACCGCCTGCAATCTTGCGCTGCTGGCGGATCTGGCCAAGCAATATGACGTCCTGCTTTATCTTGAAGCGTTGTCCTGGACGCCATTGAACACCCTGGCTCACCAACTGCAGCTCATTGAGCGCACCGAACGCAGCAACGTCAAAATGGTGATCGATTACTGGCATTGCTTTACCTCCGGCGTCAGGCCCGAAGACATCGCGCGCATGAACAAGGACGTGATCTACGGCGTGCATGTGTGTGACTCGTTGCCGTTTACCGGTGGCATTCCCAATGAAGAAGTCCTCAGGGATATCCCGACTGGGAGCGGAATCTTGAATCTTGCCGAGTGGACCGACGCGGTGAAGGCCACCGGTTACGACGGTTGGTGGAGTTGCGAGTTGTTTTGCAAAAAACAGCAGCAGCAAAACAGTTATGAGGTCGCGAAAGACTTGAAGGCGCTGTTAATCAGCCTCGTTGGACGATAGAGCGACGTTCACCCGGATTAACCACTCCCGTTCTTACACGCGTTACCTCATAAAAGGTCTTAAGTCGTCATGGTGGATTTCATCGTAATCGGAGGCGGCTCGACGGGCTGCACGGTGGCATCGAGACTCAGCGAAGATACGTCTGCGTCCGTGGTCCTTTTTGAAGAGGGGCCCCGTGACCGCAACCCCTACATCCATATCCCCGGCGCTTACTACAAGACGGCGCAGGGTCCGCTGCTCAAACGCTACGCCTGGGAGCCCACTGAAGATCAACGCCGGACTGAAACTCCGACCATGGTCCAGGCCAGCGTGCTGGGTGGCGGCAGTTCGGTCAATGCGATGATCTACATCCGCGGTGTACCCGCCGACTACGATGGATGGGTCGAGCAGGGCGCAACCGGTTGGTCTTACAAAGACGTATTGCCTTACTTCAAGAAAGCCGAGGACAACGAGCGTTTCTGTAACGACGTCCACGGCGTGGGCGGGCCGTTGGGTGTGTCTGATCCGATCAATGTCCACCCGCTGACCAAAGTGTGGCTGCGCGCTTGCCAACAGTACGGCTTGCCCTACAACGAGGATTTCAACTCGGGCAAACCTGAAGGCTGCGGGCTGTATCAGATCACCGCCAAGAACGGTTTTCGCAGCAGTGCGGCAGTGGCCTATCTGGTGCCCGCAAGGTCACGCAACAACCTGACGGTGAAAACGGGCTGTCGGGTGATCCGTATTCTGACCCAGGGCAACAAAGCCATCGGTGTTGAATACGTCGAGAACGGCGTATGTCAGGTTATGCACGCTGAAAAAGAGATCGTGCTGTCAGCCGGCGCCATCAATTCCCCCCGTCTGTTGATGTTGTCGGGTATTGGCCCCGCCGCACAGCTGGAAAAGCATGGCATCAAAGTGATCAAGGATTTGCCCGGTGTAGGGCAGAACCTTCAAGACCATATCGAAGTGTCGCTGGTTTACGAACTGACAGGACCACACAGCTACGACAAGTACAAAAAATTGCATTGGAAAATGATGGCGGGCTTGCAGTACGCCCTGTTCAGACAAGGCCCGGCGGCGTCAAACCTGATTGAAGGCGGCGCTTTCTGGTGGGGAGACAAGGCTGCAACTAACCCCGATATCCAGTATTTCATGGTCGTTGGTGCAGGCATTGAAGAGGGCGTCGACTCGGTTCCGGCGGGTAATGGTTGCACCTTGAATCTTGGTCAGATCCGCCCCAGATCCAGGGGCTACGTGGAGCTTTATTCAGCAGACCCGATGTCGCCTCCGCGAATTGTGCCCAACTATTTTTCCGATCCATATGACATTGAAAGCCTGGTGGATGGCTGTCTGGTTGGAGAGGAGATCATGTCCCAGGCCGCATTCAAACCCTATCTTGCCAGGCGTCATGTGCCGGACGCGGCGGTCAAGTCGAGGGAAGCCATGAAACAGTTCTGCCACGAAGAAGCTCATGCGGCACTGCACCCTTCAGGCACTTGCCGCATGGGTGTGGATGAACACTCGGTGGTTGCTCCGGATCTCAAGGTGCATGGCATGGAAGGGCTGCGCGTCGCCGACGCATCGATCATGCCCACACTGATTTCAGGCAACCCTAACTCGGTGTGCATCATGATTGGAGAAAGGGTCGCCGACATGATCAGGAGTGGTCAATAGGCCGACAGTCCGGCCTGCATTCAATAGCGTTCGGTCAAAGCGTGTCAGTAACAGGTGAGAAACCTGTTACTGACACGCTTTTTTTGGTTCAGGCGTAGCTGCCAATCAACCACAGCGTAAGGGAAGTACCCAGCGCCAACAGCAAAATTGCGCTGCAAATTTTTGCTTGAAATTTAACTGCGATAGGCTTCCTTTCAATGGGTTTATCCATTGACTCTACAGGCTGTACACGGACTCTGGCCAGATGACTTGTCGCATAAAACACACTGTGCATGGCATGTACCCCTGTGGGTCGTTGTTGCTCAAGTAGAGGATGATCGGCACCTCTTTCCTGGTCGCAGCAATCTCCATGCCATAGATTTCCCCAGACCTCATCACGCCCTCGTCTGTGATCCTGTTCGTGTTAGCTAGGCGTTCCTGCCTCTCATGAAGGCTGCTCAGGTGTGGACGGTCAACGTGGTTTATGAGTTCCCTAGACCCAAAGTGCACCTGGCTAAGAGCTGTGGCGACTCTGTGATCGACAGCATGGTGGTGTCTGCCATAGGCAACCTGCCCAAGGACGATCCATACCGGCTGCCTGCTGGGCAAGAAACAACCGACATTGTGGCACCGATCGTCCTTTACCCAAGATGATCGCCGGTAAACGTACGCTTTTGGCCGCTATCTGCCTATGGCCAAGGGCAGCAGCCGACCCACCTCAGACCCATAGACACCTCTGAGCGGCTGCTTCTGGCCGATAACTGTCTTCGATACGCAACTTTCGCCCGGAAGCGGCTCGATTGTAAGAATATGGCGGAGAGCTGCAAAACCGCCTACGCTTATAGAATGATTCCTCGAACGCCTTGCCCATCTGGTGGTATAGAGCCAAGAGATCTGACTTCCTTTGACCGTCCGCTTAACACCCACCCAGACCAACCCGCGCCTATCGCCAGCAACTGGCCCCTGAATCCGGTCCACACGACCAGCAGTACGGCGCAACGGGTAAAAGCCAGACCCAGTCCCCCCACCTGTCGTTCAAAAGCGACCGATGCCGCAGCACCTCTGGAAACGGGGGCGCTGTTCACGTTCTGCCATGAGGTCAATCCGTATGTATCGGCCGAGCACGATTCCTTACCAGCAGCATCGAGGGTTTAGCCGAACCTTCACTCAGGGGCATTTGAGCCTTGGATTATTCTTTCCCATGGAGGCGTTCGACGGGGACACTCCGAGCATGCTCAACCAGGTCACACTGGCTAAACAAGCC
>Ga0213829_1000605_pt1 | contig 32397 bp, 25 predicted proteins | sample MC6MC0896MG_FD_180665 | JGI IMG/M metagenome (GOLD analysis project Ga0213829, IMG submission 180665) | Enriched soil aggregate microbial communities from Iowa State University, Ames, United States - MC6-MC0896-MG | ecosystem: Environmental > Terrestrial > Soil > Unclassified | place: USA: Iowa...
ACCAGTCTCCACAAGGTTTACGAGAAAGGCATCAACCTGCCGGCCTCTCTATTTGCTCTGGATATCAATGGCTCGACGGTGGAAAGCACCGGCCTTGGCCTGGACATCGGCGATGCTGACCGAATCTGCTATCCAATCCCTGACACCCTGTGCAACGAGCCCTGGCAGAAGCGCCCTACCGCGCAACTGCTGATGACCATGCACGAACTCGAAGGTGAACCTTTCTTCGCGGATCCCCGTGAAGTCCTGCGCCAAGTTGTTACCAAGTTTGACGAGATGGGCCTGACCATCTGCGCCGCGTTCGAACTGGAGTTCTACCTGATCGACCAGGAGAACGTGAACGGCCGCCCACAGCCGCCGCGCTCGCCGATCTCCGGCAAACGCCCGCATTCGACTCAGGTGTACCTGATCGACGACCTGGACGAATACGTCGACTGCCTCCAGGACATTCTGGAAGGTGCGAAAGAGCAAGGCATCCCCGCCGACGCGATCGTCAAGGAAAGTGCCCCGGCGCAGTTCGAAGTGAACCTGCACCACGTGGCCGACCCGATCAAGGCCTGCGACTACGCGGTGTTGCTAAAGCGTCTGATCAAGAACATCGCCTACGACCATGAAATGGACACCACCTTCATGGCCAAGCCTTATCCGGGCCAGGCGGGCAACGGTTTGCACGTCCACATCTCGATTCTCGACCGAGACGGCAAGAATATTTTTGCCAGCGAGGATCCCGAGCAGAACGCCGCACTGCGTCACGCGATCGGCGGTGTGCTCGAGACCCTACCGGCGCAGATGGCTTTCCTCTGCCCGAACGTCAACTCCTACCGTCGTTTCGGCGCACAGTTCTACGTGCCGAACTCGCCGTGCTGGGGCCTGGACAACCGCACCGTGGCGATCCGCGTCCCGACCGGCTCCTCCGATGCCGTGCGCATCGAACACCGTGTGGCCGGCGCCGATGCCAACCCTTACCTGCTGATGGCTTCGGTCCTGGCGGGCGTGCACCATGGCCTGACCAACAAGATCGAGCCGGGCGCACCGGTCGAAGGCAACAGCTACGAGCAGAACGAGCAAAGCCTGCCGAACAACCTGCGCGATGCACTGCGCGAGCTGGACGACAGCGAAGTCATGGCCAAGTACATCGATCCGAAATACATCGATATCTTTGTCGCCTGTAAAGAGAGCGAGCTGGAGGAGTTCGAACACTCCATCTCCGACCTTGAGTACAACTGGTACCTGCATACCGTGTAAGCGGTTGCTGTGAAAGAAACGCCGCCGGCCTTACCGCTTGCGGCGTTTTTTTATGGCCGCCTGCGGCGGTTCGCTGGCAAGCCAGCTCCTACAGGGAGCGTGTTGAACACAAATACATGCTATCGACGCGGTCCTTGTAGGAGCTGGCTTGCCAGCGAAGGCGGCCGAGAAGACAACGCACAACCCTGCTCGTACAATGCCCGCTGCCCCGCAGGAGACTTCAATGACCCGACTCGCCACCCCACGCAAACCCCGCGCCCGCAGCCAGGCCCGGATCGATTCGATACTCGATGCCGCCCGCACGCTGCTGGCTGCCGAGGGCGTGGCCAGTCTGTCGATCTATAGCGTTGCCGAACGCGCGGAGATCCCGCCCTCCTCGGTCTACCACTTCTTCGCCAGCGTCCCGGCCCTGCTCGAAGCCCTGACCGCCGACGTTCACGCCGCCTTCCGCGCATGCCTGCAAGCGCCCATCGACCATGACGCCCTCAGTGGCTGGCGCGACCTGTCGCGGCTGGTGGAACAGCGCATGCTCGGGATCTACAGCGAAGACGCCGCAGCCCGGCAACTGATCCTCGCCCAGCACGGCCTGACCGAAGTGACCCAGGCCGACCGCCAGCATGACATCGAGCTTGGCGACCTGATGCACAAGTTGTTCAATCATCATTTTGAACTGCCGAGGCTGCCGAGTGATGTCGATGTGTTTGCGTTGGCCATGGAGCTCGGTGATCGGGTCTATGCGCGCTCGGTGCAGCAGCATGGGCAGATCACGCCGCGCATGGCGGAGGAAGGGATGCGGGTGTTTGATGCGTACCTGGGGTTGTATTTGCCGCCCTACCTGCCCAAGCGTGGTATTCCTGCCTGAGATCTTCGTCGGCTTCACCGGCCTCTTCGCGAGCAAGCCCGCTCCCACAGTGGATCTTCGGCGAACACGGCTTTTGTGTACGACAAAAATCCCTGTGGGAGCGGGCTTGCCCGCGATAGCCACACCACCGTACTCACTGATTCACACCCACAAAAAACCCCGAAGGGCTCACGCCCTCCGGGGTTGGGTGCACTGCATGCGATCACAACTTGGCGATCGACACCTCGGTGGATTTCACAAACGCGATCACTTCGCTGCCGACCACCAGCTCCAGCTCTTTCACCGAGCGCGTGGTGATCACCGACGTCACGATACCGGAAGCGGTTTGCACGTCGATTTCCGAAAGGACATCACCCAGGACGATTTCCTTGATCGAGCCCTTGAACTGGTTGCGAACGTTGATGGCTTTGATAGTCATGATGTTGATTCCTGTCGTAGAGGTGAGGTTTTGAGTTATTGCGCCCAACGCAATTGCGTTGGCAAGGGTGAAACAGGTTCCGGCTCCGGCGGCTGGCCGGGCAGCGCCAGCACGCGGTTGAGGACTTCGGTTTCCAGTGCCGCCAGCCGATGGGAGCCGCGAGCCCGAGGTCGTGGCAATTCAACATGCAGATCGAGACCGACTTCACCGTCCTCGATCAGGATCACCCGATCGGCAATCGCCACCGCTTCACTGACGTCGTGGGTCACCAGCAACACGGTAAAGCCGTGCTTCTGCCAGAGGCGTTCGATCAGCTGCTGCATTTCAATGCGGGTCAGGGCATCCAGGGCGCCCAGGGGCTCGTCCAGCAACAGCAAGCGCGGTTGGTGGATCAGCGCGCGAGCCAGGGCCACACGTTGCTTCTGCCCCCCGGACAAGGCCGCCGGCCACTCATTGGCGCGATCCGCCAGGCCCACCGCTTCCAGTGCTTCCAGCGCTTGCGGCCGCCAGTTGCCCTTGAGCCCGAGACCGACGTTGTCGATCACCTTCTTCCAGGGCAACAGGCGCGCTTCCTGAAACATCAGCCGGGTGTCTTCCCGCGCCTCACTCAGCGGTGCGGAGCCGGCCAGCAAGTCACCGCCCGTGGGCTTGTCGAGACCGGCCAGCAAGCGCAGCAAGGTACTTTTGCCGCAGCCGCTGCGACCGACGACCGCGACGAATTGACCCGCCGGAATGTGCAGATCGATCTCGCGCAACACTTGCCGCGAACCAAAGGTTTTTTGCAGCTTGCGCACCGCCAGCGGAATACCGCGCAGCAAGCGTGGAGGTTGTTGAGCGGTCATGCGACACCTCCCTTGGAAACCTGATAGGCCGGATGCCAGCGCAACCACACACGCTCAAGCCCACGGGCCGCGAGGTCGGCGAGTTTGCCGAGCACCGCGTACAGCAGAATCGCCAACACCACCACGTCGGTCTGCAGGAACTCCCGGGCATTCATCGCCAGGTAGCCGATGCCGGAACTGGCGGAAATGGTTTCCGCGACGATCAGGGTCAACCACATGAAACCCAGGGCGAAGCGCACACCCACCAGAATCGAAGGCAATGCACCTGGCAGGATCACCTGACGGAACAGGCTGAAACCGGACAAGCCATAGCTGCGGGACATTTCCACCAGCGCCGGGTCGACGTTGCGGATACCGTGATAGGTGTTGAGGTAGATCGGGAACAACGTGCCCAGGGCGACCAGGAAAATCTTCGCCGACTCGTCGATGCCGAACCACAGGATCACCAGCGGAATCAACGCCAGGTGCGGAACGTTGCGGATCATCTGCACCGAGCTGTCGAGCAGGCGCTCACCCCATTTCGACAGGCCGGTGATGAAGCCCAACGTCAGCCCGATGCCGCCGCCGATGGCAAAACCCAGTGCCGCACGCCAGCCACTGATGGCCAGGTGAGTCCAGATTTCACCGCTACTCACCAGGCTCACGCCGGCTTCGATGACAGCAATGGGCGCGGGCAGGATTCGCGTCGACAACCAGCCGGCCGACACCGACAACTGCCATACCGCCAGCAGCAATATCGGCAACGCCCAGGGCGCGAGGCTATGGATAAGTTTCTTCATGGTGCGCCTCAGCTCTGAGACGCGGCTTTGGGGAGAATGTCATTGGCGACCATTTCACCGAACGGGCTGACGTAACCGGCGCTTTTCGGTAACTCCGGCCGTTCGATGTCCAGGTGCGGGAACAGCAGTTCGGCGACGCGGTAGGATTCTTCCAGGTGTGGATAACCGGAGAAGATGAAGGTGTCGATGCCCAGGTCCGCGTATTCCTTCACGCGAGCAGCCACGGTCGGACCATCGCCCACCAGCGCCGTCCCGGCACCACCGCGCACCAGGCCGACACCGGCCCACAGGTTGGGGCTGACTTCCAGATTGTCGCGACTGCCGCCATGCAGCGCTGCCATGCGTTGCTGGCCGACGGAATCGAAGCGCGCCAGAGACGTCTGGGCACGGGCGATGGTTTCGTCGTCCAGGTGCGAGATCAAGCGATCAGCCGCCTGCCACGCCTCGGCATTGGTTTCGCGAACGATCACATGCAGGCGAATGCCGAAGCGCACGGTACGCCCGAGTTTCGCGGCCTTGGCGCGTACTTGTTCGATCTTCTCGGCCACGGCCGCAGGCGGTTCACCCCAGGTCAGGACCATTTCGACCTGCTCTGCCGCGAGGTCTTGCGCCGCTTCCGAAGAACCACCGAAGTACAGCGGCGGACGCGGCTGCTGGATCGGCGGATAAAGTAATTTGGCGCCCTTGACGCTGATGTGTTGACCGTCGTAATCGACGGTTTCCCCTTCCAGCACGCGACGCCAGATGCGGGTGAATTCCACCGAAGCCTGGTAGCGCTCTTCGTGGGTCAGGAACAAACCGTCACCGGCCAGTTCATCCGGGTCGCCACCGGTGACCAGATTGAACAACGCGCGGCCGCCGGACAGGCGATCGAGGGTCGCAGCCTGACGCGCCGCCACCGTCGGGGAAATGATCCCGGGGCGCAGGGCGACGAGGAATTTCAGACGCTGGGTCACCGGAATCAGCGACGCCGCCACCAACCACGAATCTTCGCAGGAGCGCCCGGTAGGGATCAGCACCCCGCCGAAGCCCAGGCGATCCGCCGCTTGCGCGACTTGCTGCAGGTAACCGTGGTCGACGGCGCGAGCGCCTTCGGCGGTGCCAAGGTAATGGCCGTCGCCATGGGTAGGCAGGAACCAGAAAATATTGAGGCTCATGGAGTGGTCTCCTTAGGAAATCGAATTACTGCGTTTTGGCAACGGCCGCCGGTGGCGTCCAGATCACGTCTTTGATGCGCAGCGGCTTGGGAATCAACTTGAGCTGATGGAAGCTGTCGGCGATTTTCTGTTGGGCGGCGACCACGTCCGGGGTCAGGAACAGCGCGCCATAACCCTGGCGTTTCACCGAGGTCAGGGTGATGTCCGCCGGCAGGCCGAGCAGTGGCGAGACTTGTTTGGTCACCTCGATGGGATTGGCCTTGGACCATTCGCCGACCGCGCGCACTTCTTCCACCAAGGTCTTGATCACCTCGGGATTTTTCTGCGCGTAGGGCTTGGTTGCCAGGTAAAACTGATGGTTGTCGACGATGCCTTGGCCATCACGCAGGGTGCGGGCTTGCAGCTGCTGTTCGGCGGCCGCCTGGTACGGATCCCAGATTACCCAGGCATCGACGCTGCCACGCTCGAACGCGGCGCGGGCATCAGCCGGCGGCAGGAACACGGTCTGGACGTCGGTGTATTTGAGGCCGGCGTCTTCCAGCGCACGGACCAGCAGGTAGTGCACGTTGGAGCCTTTGTTCAGGACGACTTTCTTGCCCTTGAGGTCCTGCACCGATTTGATCGGCGAGTCCTTCGGCACCAGGATCGCTTCGCTATGGGGCGCTGGTGGTTCATAGGCGACGTAGAGCAGATCGGCACCGGCCGCCTGGGCAAATACCGGTGGCGTTTCGCCGGTGACGCCGAAGTCGATGGAGCCGACGTTAAGGCCTTCGAGCAGCTGCGGGCCGCCGGGGAATTCAGTCCATTGCACGTCCACGCCTTGGGTGGCGAGGCGTTTTTCCAGAGTACCTTTGGCTTTGAGCAGCACCAGGGTGCCGTACTTCTGATAGCCGATCCGTAAAGTCTCGGCCTGAGCTTGAGTAATGGCGCCGAAGGACACAGCCGCAGCAAACAGAGCGACCAGACCACGACGCAAAATGACAGTGCGCATAGCGCTCTCCTTTTTGCAGTAGGGTTTTGGCTGCACCTGCTTGCCCGTTAGCGGGCCAGTAAGGTGAGTACTTCAAATTCGGGCGAGACTTAAATGCTCCAGCGAGCACTCAACAAACGTTCATTCAACAGGTTCGGATCGATCGGCTTTGGCCGTCGGGCCATGGCGCTGAAAAACAGCTCCAGCGATTCGCTCAATCGTTGTTCCAGCTCGGGCGCCAATTGCGCCTGGGCACTGCCTTCGCCATAAGCGATCTGGCTGTCGACGGCGAAGATTCCATGGAGCATTTCCTGGGCCTTCAATGCCGACAGTACCGGCTTGAGCGCGTAATCCACTGCCAGCATGTGGGCGATGCTGCCGCCGGTGGCCATTGGCAAAACCACTTTGTGAGCCAGAGCACGCTCGGGCAGCAGGTCCAGCACGGTTTTCAATGCGCCGGAGAACGATGCCTTGTAGACCGGGGTAGCGATCAGCAACCCATCAGCATTTTCAATCTGTTGCAGCAGGTCGATCACCTTCGGGCTGTCGAACCGTGCGTGCAGCAAGTCTTCGGCCGGGAAGTCCCGTACCTGGTAACTCACCACTTCCACACCTTGCTCCTGCAACCAACGTTGAGCGCGTTCCAGCAGCACCCCGGAACGGGAGCGTTGGCTGGGACTGCCACCGAGTGAGACAACCAGCATTCAGACGATTCCTTGGACGGTGTTGGCGATTCGCGGTTTGCGGTCTCGCTTGGATGGAGTGACCTTAACAGGTGATTTATATATCCATAAATCATATTTATTCATTTGGTTATTCGTTAAGGATCTATATAGAATATTTTTCTCCAGGCAAAAAAACAGGCCGTCGAAACGGCCTGAAATCCCCTGCTTTTGTGGATACGGTTCAATCTGGATTCTGCGGTGCCTGGCCGCCCGTCTTCGCGAGCAAGCCCGCTCCCACCATGGAATGCGGTCACTGTGGGAGCGGGCTTGCTCGCGAAGACGGCTTCAGCCACACCCCCATTGACGGTTTATCTGTTGGGCTGCGGCGTCAGGCGCAGGTACGGCTTCACCGCGCGATAACCTTGAGGAAAGCGCGTCCTGATTTCATCCTCGTCCTTGAGCGACGGCACGATCACCACTTCATCACCATCCTGCCAGTTCGCCGGGGTCGCCACCTTGTAGTTATCCGTGAGCTGCAGCGAATCGATCACCCGCAGGATTTCATTGAAGTTGCGACCGGTGCTCGCCGGATAAGTGATGGTCAGCCGAACCTTTTTGTTCGGGTCGATCACGAACAGCGAACGGACGGTCAAAGTGTCATTGGCGTTGGGGTGGATCAGGTCGTAGAGGTCCGACACCTTGCGATCGGCGTCGGCCAGGATCGGGAAATTGACGATCGTGTTCTGGGTTTCGTTGATGTCTTCGATCCACCGGTGGTGCGAATCCACCGGGTCCACGGACAACGCGATGGCCTTGACCCCACGCTGGGCGAACTCGTCTTTGAGCTTGGCCGTGAACCCGAGTTCGGTGGTGCACACTGGCGTGAAGTCCGCCGGGTGGGAAAACAGCACACCCCAGCTATCGCCCAGCCACTCGTGGAAACGGAGGGTGCCGACGCTGGAATCCTGTTCGAAATCGGGGGCGATGTCGCCCAGTCTGAGGCTCATGGTGCTGCTCCTGATGAGTGCTGGTTGAGCCCACTGTGCCTGTATTTTTTATCTATTAAAAAGAATAAATATCGATTTATTTAGAACACAATAGAATATTAAAATTCTGTTCACTGGACTTGAACCAGCCTCCGGACGACTATCTGCGCCAAGGTTCGAGAAGGCCTTGAGTTGTTGCAAAAAGAGGATGTCGATGAAGGCTCACGGGGATGAGCCTGAATCGAAAACACAAAAGCCCCGCCCGGCGTGATGCCGGACGGGGCTTTTTTACATCAGTTACTTGAGTGCTATTACAACAGCGGGAGCGAGTAGCTGAGGATCAGGCGGTTTTCATCCTGGTCGCGAACGCCCGGGATGTTGGTGCGCCATGTCGCGTTTTTCCACATGAAGCCAACGTTCTTCAACGGCCCCGCAGGCACGACGTAACCCACGGTCAGGTCGCGTTCCCACTCGGAACGGTTGGAGTTGTTTTGCACGCCCGCTGCGTTGACGGTATCGATGTCGTCGCCACGCAAGTACACCAGGCCGGCGGTCAAGCCAGGCACACCGACCTTGGCGAAATCGTAGGCGTAGCGCGCCTGCCAGGTGCGTTCGCCGGCACGGCCAAACTTCTGGATCTGCATGTCAGTGATGGTGTAGTTCGACGAACCGTCGCCCTGGTTCAGCCAAGGGAAGTCACTGCTACCATTGCTGACCTGATAACCGCCACCGAAGGTGTGACCGGCAACGGTGTACAGGAACAGACCGCTGTACAGGTTGTTATCGACCTTGCCTTTGCCACTAGGCACGCCGGTGTAGTTGCCGTTGCTGTAGTAAGCCGGCGTATTGCCGTTGGCACCGTCATCGGCGCTGTTGAAGTAGCGCAAGTCAGACTTCAACACGCCCGGGCCGATGGCCCAGTTATGAACCAGACCCAGGAAGTGCTGCTTGTAGAAGTCTTCCAGGTTGCCGTAGTAATACTGGGCCGTCAGGTCTTTGGTGATTTTGTAGTCACCGCCGCCGTAGATGAATTTGTTGCTGTTGGCGACACGCGGGTTGGCGCCACCAATGCTCAGTTCTTCATTGCTGCTGGAGTTACGCCCCTTGACGTGCTCGATCTGACCACCAATCAGGGTCAGGTCCTTGATCTCGCCGGAAGTGATCTGGCCACCCTGCCAGGTTTGCGGCAACAGGCGACCGTCGTTGGTCACGATAACCGGCAGTTTTGGCTGCAGGGTCCCCAGCTTCAGTTCGGTCTGGGAGATCTTGGCCTTGGCGGTCAGGCCCAGGCTGGAAAAGTTATCCACCGCTTCGCCGTTGGATTCGCTTGGGAACACAGTGCCACCGTAGGCCGCGCCGTTGGCTGCACCGTTAGTGCCGCCGCCCGAGTCCAGACGCACGCCCAACAGGCCGATGGCGTCGACGCCCAGACCTACGGTGCCTTGGGTATAGCCGGAGATGAAACGCAGATCGAAGCCTTGGCCCCATTCCTCGTTTTTGTTGGCACCAGGGCCGTTACGGTTATCCGTGTTGATGTAAAAGTTGCGCAGCCCCAATGTTGCCTTGCTGTCTTCGATGAAACCGGCGGCGCCTGCCTGCTGCGCCAAAACCCCTACGGCCACAGCCAGGGCCAAGGTGGACTTGTTCATGTTTCGCTCCTATCGTTTCTAATTTTTTATGTTCCAGGTCCTGGGTCGAGTGCCCGGATCCTGAAGGCGCAAAAAAAATCACGCCACACGGTCTGACCGCCGCGATTTGGGCCGGCATGATAAACACAAATATATTTATTTCATTATTTTTCATTCCATTTTGGAATATATAGCCGCAGTCTTCGTCCGGACTTGGATATAGGAATCCGCCTGGAAGCCAGCTTGCTAAACAAACGAAATTACGGCGATAACTGCTCTTTCCGAGGTAGGTGCTGCTCTTCCATAAGCGTCTGGCAGCCACTTTAAAGGCTCGAAACAAAAACTAAAAAGAATAAAAAATTATCCGGCTAGATGAGTTTGGTATATTAAAAAATTGACAAAAAAAAGCCTCACCTTGCTGGACGCAATGCTGTTGTAGGAGCGAGCTTGCTCGCGATGGACTTCAGAACACCGCGTGTTACCAGCAAACACGCGTCATCGTTGACGACCATCGCGAGCAAGCTCGCTCCTACAACATTACGTCCGGCAAGTTGAGGCCTTTCGCAGGATCTATTACATGAAGCTGTAGGTGTAGTTGAAGATCAGACGAGTCTGGTCCTGGTCGGCGATACCGGTATCGCTGCCACGGTAAGTGCCATGGCGCAGCGTCGTGCCGAAGCCTTTAAGAGCACCTTGCTGGATGACATAGTCCACTCGCAAGTCGCGCTCCCATTCGGACTGATCGCCGCTGGTGCCGTTGGCGGCTTTAATATTATCGCCGTGCAGGTAGGCAACCGAGGTTTTCAGGCCAGGCACACCCAGAGAAGCGAAGTCGAGGGTGTACTGGCCGAAGGAAGTGTTTTCACCCGCCCGGACGAAGCCGTTGATCATCGAATCGGTGAACAGATAGAAGCTCGCGCCACCGGCCCCTTCGTTGCGGCCATTGCCATCGACCACGTTGCCCTGGTTCAGATAAACGAAGCCGCCGTCATCATTGACGCGCTGATGGCCGACCAGGAAGGCATTGGGACCCAGGGTATAGGTGAATATGGCGCTCCAGGTCTTGTTATCGACCTCGCCCGGGGTCTTGGCGAAACCGCCATTGTTATTGAACCGGTAACCTGCATCGCCATTCTTGCCGTCGGAGCTGCTGTCGAAATAGCGCAGGTCTGTCTTGAAGGATTGGTTGGCGCTGATTGGCAGTACGTGTACCAGGCCGAGGAAGTGCTGCTTGTAGTAGTCTTCCAGGTTCGCATGGTAGTACTGCAGGGTGAGGTCCTTGGTGACCTTCCAGTCCGCGCCGGCATAACGGAATTGGTTGCTTTCCTCGGTACCGCCAGCCACTGCCAGACCGGTAGTGTTGGACGAGGCGCGACCCGCCGCGTGCTCGAGCTGGCCGACGTTGAAGGTCACGTTGTCGATTTCCTTCGAGGTGATGGTGCCACCTTCAAAGGTCTGGGGCAGCAGACGGCTGTCGTTCGCTACCAGGATCGGCATGTTGGGTTGCAGGGCGCCACCATAGTGGGCCTCGGTCTTCGAGAAGCGCGCCTTGACGTTACCGGCCACGCGACTGTATGTGTCCGATGCCGAACCGTCGGTGTCGCTCGGGAAGAAAGAGTTGTTATCCGGGTGATGACCCCGGCCACCTTCGAGGTGGATACCGAGCAGTGCCTGGGCGTCAAAACCAAAACCGACAGTACCTTGGGTGAAGCCGGACAGATAATCGAACTTCAGGCCTTCAGCGGTCTCGCGCTGATCCGCGCCGCCATCGCGATTATCGTTGTTGTAGTACATGGTGCGGGAACTGACGGAAGCCTTGCTGTCTTCGATGAAACCCGCGGCGCCTGCCTGCTGCGCCAAAACCCCTACGGCCACGGCCAGAGCCAAGGTGGACTTGTTCATTGTGTCGCTCCTCTCGTTTCTAATTCTTGTAGTCCTGGCCCTGGGTCGTTTGCCCAGAATCCTAAGATGCGCGATTAGCGCCAGACCGTGACCCACAAGTCAATCGTAACTATGTGTGTCTACGACCATAGTCTAATGCCCGGTTATTTGGTCTTGCGCAGTCATGCAATCGTCACAAAGCTAAAAAGAATCACCGGTTTCTTTTTTTATACCTTTCAGGAATACATCTCAAGCCCCGAAATAGAGCGTCCGCCCCACGATCTGACGCCTGAACGGTTTTTTTTAGTTGGTTTTTTGATCAATTTGCGTTGACGCAATTCGGAAACCAATCCATCCCGAAAGGGGATGCCAGGCCAACCAAACGCGCACTATCCGGCCCATTTATTACAGTTTGTGTATTGGTCGATTTTTTCTCAAACAGCGCAGGTTGTGCAGGCACGACGCGCGCCCCTGTAGGAGCTGGCTTGCCAGCGAAGAGGCCATCACATTCAACATCTATGTTGACTGTGATGCCGCCTTCGCTGGCAAGCCAGCTCCTACAGGGGGGGTACAGCGTCGAAGACGGGGCGGGCCCGTCAGAGGGCTTTTTCGAAGATCTTCGAGTTACGTTGATAGTTGTACAGCGAAGCCCGGGCCGATGGCAGACGCTCTACACTGCTCGGCACAAATCCACGCTCGCGAAACCAGTGCGCGGTGCGGGTCGTCAGGACGAACAAGGTTTTGAGCCCCTGCGCCCGAGCGCGGACTTCGATTCGTTCCAGCAACTCGTCGCCGCGCCCGCCATGGCGGTACTCCGGGTTCACCGCCAGACAGGCCAGCTCTCCGGCATCCGAATCGGCAATCTGATACAGCGCCGCACAGGCGATGATCATGCCTTCGCGCTCGACCACGCTGAACTGCTCGATCTCACGCTCCAGCACCTCGCGGGAACGGCGTACCAGGATGCCCTGCTCTTCCAGCGGACTGATCAGATCCAGTAAACCACCGACGTCTTCGATGGCCGCTTCGCGCACCACTTCGAATTGCTCCTGGGCCACCAGCGTACCGCCACCATCACGAGTGAAGAGTTCGGTGAGCAGTGCACCGTTTTCGACATAGCTGACGATATGGCTGCGGGCGACGCCACCGCGACAGGCCTCGGCGGCGGCATCCAGCAGTTCGCCCTGATAGTTATTGCCCAACCGCTGCAAATGCGCCGGTACCTGTTGTGGACGCAACTCGCGAACCAGGCGACCGTTTTCATCGATCAGGCCCAGGTCGGCGCCGAACAGCAGCAGCTTGTCCGCCCCCAGGTCGATGGCCGCGCGGGTGGCGACGTCTTCGCAGGCGAGGTTGAAGATCTCACCGGTCGGCGAGTAGCCCAGCGGCGACAGCAGCACGATGGAGCGCTCGTCCAGCAGGCGATTGATACCCTTGCGATCGACCCGACGCACTTCACCGGTGTGGTGATAGTCGACGCCTTCCAGCACGCCGATCGGCCGCGCCGTCACCAGGTTGCCGCTGGCCACCCGCAGGCGCGAGCCCTGCATTGGCGACGAAGCCATGTCCATCGACAACCGTGCTTCGATGGCGATGCGCAACTGGCCGACCGCATCGATCACGCATTCAAGAGTCGCGGCATCGGTGATGCGCATGCCGTGGTGGTAATGCGGGGTCAGGCCGCGGGTGGCAAGGCGAGCTTCGATTTGCGGACGGGAACCATGAACCAGCACCAGTCGCACGCCCAGGCTGTGCAACAGCACCAGGTCGTGGACGATATTGCCGAAGTTCGGGTGCTCCACACCGTCGCCGGGGAGCATGACGACAAAGGTGCAATCGCGGTGGGCGTTGATGTAGGGCGAAGCGTGACGAAGCCAATTGACGTATTCGGGCATGAACCTGGGCCTGTAATAAATAGCAGCCAAAAAATGGGCGAAACTGAACAACGCACAGCGGGCTGATGGTTATCGTCGGAACAGGGTTGGCGACACGCGCGCTCTCCTCATGAATACGGGTTGGGGCCCTGGTAATTTAACCGCCCCCTGTAGGAGCTGCCGAAGGCTGCGATCTTTTGACGTTTGTTTTTAAGGCAAGATCAAAAGATCGCAGCCTTCGGCAGCTCCTACAGGGTGACGCATCAAGCTGACCGAACAAGGTTTTGCGTCTAGCCTGCTGATGCTGGTTTTTGAGCCGGCATCAGGCAGTAATGTTCAATCAGTTGACGTAATAGATGCACCGTAGGCTGCAAACGTGACATTTCCAGGTATTCCCCCGGTTGGTGCGCGCAGGCGATATCGCCAGGGCCGAGTACCAGCGTTTCGCAGCCAAGGCGCTGAAGATAAGGCGCTTCGGTGCCGAATGCCACTGCTTCGGCGCGATGACCGGTGAGCTTTTCCGCGACCTGGACCAATTCCGCATCCTCGGCCTGCTCGAAGGACGGCACTTCGGGAAACAGCGGCGCGTAATCGATCTTCACCTGATGCCGCTCGGCAATGGGCCTGAGTTTCTGCAGGATCTCCGCACGCAGGACCTTGGGGTCCATGCCCGGCAACGGCCGCAGATCGAACTCCAGCGAGCACTGGCCGCAAATGCGGTTGGGGTTGTCACCGCCATGGATACAGCCGAAGTTCATGGTCGGCTGCGGCACACTGAACTGCGGGTTACGGTATTCGCGCTGCCATAACAGACGCAGCCCCCGCAGTTCGCCGATGGCATCGTGCATGGCTTCGAGAGCGCTGTGACCCAGGCGCGGATCCGAGGAATGACCGCTCTGGCCAAGGATATCGATGCGCTCCATCATAATGCCCTTGTGCATGCGGATCGGCTTCAGCCCGGTCGGCTCACCGATCACGGCGGCACGGCCCAAGGGTCGCCCGGCTTCGGCCAGGGCTCGCGCCCCGGACATCGAGCTTTCTTCATCACAGGTGGCGAGAATCAGCAGCGGCTGTTTGAACGGTTGTTCGAGCAGTGGAATGACCGCTTCGATGACCAGGGCAAAAAAGCCCTTCATGTCGCAACTGCCCAGCCCGACCCAGCGGCCGTCGACTTCGGTCAGTTTAAGCGGATCGGTCTGCCACAGCGCGGCATCGTATGGCACGGTGTCACTGTGGCCGGCCAGGACCAGGCCACCGGGGCCGGAACCGATACTGGCCAGCAGATTGAATTTGCCTGGGCTGACCTGCTGGATATCGCAGGCAAAACCCAGGTCGCCCAGCCACGTCGCCAGCAAGTCGATCACCGCGCGGTTGCTTTGATCGAGGCTGGCCTGGGTACAGCTGACGGACGGTGCAGCGATCAGCGCAGCGAACTGATCTTTCATGGACGGCAAAGGCATCGCTGACTCCAACTCCCGAATTGAAGTCCATCATAGAGCCATCCGGTGACAGGAATAAACCGTCGCGGCCGTCACCCAGCGTCAACAGACCCTATCTTGAATCAGTCCTGTACACTGCACGACCTTGGCAGCCACACATTCCCCCGGCTGCGCTCCCGATCCTGGATTTTCCGGCCATGCAGAAAGAAACCGAAATCAAACTCCGCGTCAGCCGCGAAACCCTCGCCGCCCTGCGTGAGCACCCGCTCCTGAAAAAACGCAACAAAAGTGGCTGGGAACGCCGTGAACTGATGAACCAGTACTTCGACACGCCTGAGCGCGACCTGGCTCGCGCCAAGGTTGCCCTGCGCCTGCGCCGCGATGGCGAAGAAGTGATCCAGACCCTCAAGACCCGTGGCCAGAGCATTGCCGGGCTGTCCGAGCGTAATGAATACGATTGGAACCTGCCCAAAGCCAAGCTCGACGTGAAGAAACTCGATGGCGAATGCTGGCCTGAAGCGCTGGCCGAACTTGACAAGAAAACCCTGAAGCCGATCTTCACCACCGACTTCGTTCGCGAACGCGCTGAAATCGCCTGGGGCCGCGGCAAGACCAAAGTGGTCATCGAAGCCGCGCTGGACCTGGGCCACGTCATCGTTGGCAAGCAGAAAGAAGAGATCTGCGAGCTGGAGCTTGAGCTGCGCGAAGGCGAGCCGTCCGCGCTGCTGGAACTGGCCGCCGAACTGGCCGCGACCCTGCCCCTGATGCCATGTGACATCAGCAAGGCCGAGCGCGGTTATCGCCTGTACGACGCCCACAGCTACTCGTTGAGCCTGCCGGCACCGCAGATCAACGCCGAAACCCCGCTGGACGACGCATTTGCCGCGCTGGGCTGGCACTTGCTCGGCAGCAGCCAGCGCCTGGCCGAGCAGTACCGCTTCAATGGTCACTGGCGCTTGTTGCAGGACTGGGTCGAGAACCTGGCGGAACTGCGCGCGCTGCTCAGCAGCCTCGGTCAGGCCGCTCCGCGTCAGTCGACGCACGATCTGCGGATCGCGCTGGACGCCTTGCTCGAAGACTGGCGTCCACTGGTACAAGCCGGCCTGGACGACGAAGACGTGCGCAAGGCAGCACCCGAGCAATTTCTCGAAGAGCTGGAGGATCCGCGTTGGGGCCTGTTCTCCCTCAACACCTCGCGCTGGTTGCTGGCCCGCACCTGGGCCGCCGATCGCAACGTGCGCGGCAATCGCCAGGGCGCTGCGCAGTTGGGTAGCTGGTTGCCGCGTCTGTTGGGCGAAGAAGCCACCTCCTTGCAGTTGCAGCGTTATCAGCAGCAACCAGAAGATCTGGCCGAACAACTGCCGCGCATCGAGCGCATCCAGGCCTGGCTGCACCATGCCCGTCAAGTGCTGGACATCCCTGAAATGGATCGCCTGTATGGCGAGCTGAAGCTACTGGCACAACTGGCCAACGAGCCGATTACCGATGAATCGCTGGATGCGCGCAAGCAGCAGGCGATTGCGGTGTATCAGAATCGTGCCTGGAAGATGCTGCTGCGCCTGTAAGACCGCCATCGCCGGCAAGCCAGCTCCTACATGGGATCACCGAAATCCTGTAGGAGCTGGCTTGCCAGCGAAGAGGCCTGTACAAACACCACAAAACCCTAGACCGGCAAACTCGTCGTCGACTTGATCTCCGACAACGCCACAATCGAATTGACCTCCTGAATCCCCGGCACCATCGACAGCTTCTCGAAAAAGAAGCGCTCATACGCCTCGATGTCCGCCGTGACGATCCGCAGCATGAAATCCACCGACCCCATAAGCACATAACACTCCAGCACTTCGGGAAAACCACGAATCGCCTCAGTGAAGCCGGTGAAGTTCGAACGCCCATGGGCGTTGAGTTTGATTTCGGCAAAGATCTGCGTGTTCAGACCGATCTTCTTGCGATCGAGCAAAGTCACCTGGCCGCGAATGATCCCCTCCTCCTTCATCCGTTGAATCCGCCGCCAGCACGGCGACTGCGACAGTCCCACCTGTTCGGCAATCTGCGCGCTGGACAGCGAAGCGTCCTCTTGCAGCAGCGCGAGAATCTTGCGGTCGTAACTGTCCAATTGGCAGTGCATAAATAAACCCGAAATTACGAAATCTATGGATTGATTGATTCGAAAAATCGAAAATCATCCCCATCATAGATAAGAAATGCCGGTCGACGAATGTAAAAATTCCTCCAGTGATTTTGGAGTCCGACCATGCCGCATCTGGAAGCTGTAGCCACCCCGCCCGCCCGAGCCGATGTGTGGAGCATCAGCAACGCGCATTGCCGCGTGCAGTATCAATTGCTGGCCGAAGCCGAGCCGGACCTGCTGTGCAGGGCGCTTAACCTGTTCGCATTGCAGTGCCTGACGCCGCAGCAGGTCAACGTGCAGCGCAGCGACGACCTGCTGTCGATCGACATCGTCATCGACGGTCTGAGCTGGCACCGCGCCCAGGTTATCGCGGACAAATTGCGCAACCTGATCAGCGTCTGCTCGGTGGATCTGCAAGGGGCTGATAGTGCGTGGATCGCAGCGGCTCAGGCGGCGGGCTGAAAAAACCTGACACGGCTTCGTCGGGTAGTGGCCCAACGGTTTGCGGGTCCGCGACTATCCTTTGCGAACTGTCGTTCACGAGGAGCCCGCATGTCCGTTCAACTTGCCATTCAGGACCGCTGGCTGGATCTCAATGAGTTACTGCGCGATTTGGTTGCCCAAGGCTTTATCAGCCAGGATTCGGCCGAGCACGCGCTCAATGCCCGACGCCGTCACGCCGCCAGCGGCCAGATGCACCCGTTGGAATTCATTGCCAGCCAGCATCTGGATGACCTCAGCCGGTCCGGCAAACACCTGGATCTGGAAAGCCTGACCCTGTGGCTATCGCAGCAGGCCGGCCAGCCTTACTTGCGCATCGATCCGCTGAAAATCAATGTCGCGGCCGTTACCCCGCTGATGTCCTATGCCTTCGCCCAGCGCCACAAGATCCTCGCCGTCTCCGTCGACCGGGAGGCGGTGACCGTGGCCAGCGCCCAGCCCTACGTCAATGGCTGGGAAGCGGACCTGACCCACGTGTTGAAACTGCCCATCAAGCGTGTGGTGGCCAACCCGGTAGACATCCAGCGCTTCAGCGTGGAGTTTTTCCGCCTGGCCAAATCGGTCAGCGGCGCGACCAATGCCGACCAGCAAACCAATACCCTGGGCAACTTCGAACAGTTGCTCAACCTCGGCGCCAGCGACCAGGAGCCGGACGCCAACGATGCGCACATCGTCAACATCGTCGACTGGCTGTTCCAGTACGCGTTCCAGCAGCGGGCCAGCGATATCCACATCGAACCCCGGCGCGAGCAGGGCACGGTGCGCTTTCGCATCGACGGCGTGCTGCACAACGTCTATCAATTCCCGCCGCAGGTGACCATGGCCATCGTCAGCCGCCTGAAGAGCCTGGGGCGAATGAACGTCGCGGAAAAACGCAAACCTCAGGACGGTCGGGTGAAAACCAAGACCCCGGGTGGCGGCGAAGTCGAGCTGCGGCTGTCGACGTTGCCGACCGCGTTTGGCGAAAAAATGGTCATGCGGATTTTCGACCCGGAGGTGTTGCTCAAGGATTTCGACCAGCTTGGATTTTCAGTCGAGGACCTGCGCCGCTGGCGGGACATGACGAGCCAGCCCAACGGCATCATTCTGGTGACCGGGCCGACCGGTTCGGGCAAAACCACCACGCTCTACACCACGCTCAAGAAACTGGCGACGCCGGAGGTCAATCTCTGCACCATCGAAGACCCGATCGAAATGGTCGAGCCGGCTTTCAACCAGATGCAGGTCCAGCACAACATCGACCTGACGTTCGCCGCCGGTGTGCGCGCGCTGATGCGCCAGGACCCGGATATCATCATGATCGGCGAGATCCGTGACCTGGAAACCGCGGAAATGGCGATCCAGGCGGCCCTCACCGGGCACCTGGTGCTCTCGACGTTGCACACCAACGATGCACCCAGCGCCATCAGCCGTTTGCTGGAGCTCGGCGTGCCCCATTACCTGATCAAGGCCACCGTGCTCGGGGTCATGGCCCAGCGGCTGGTCCGGACCTTGTGCCCGCATTGCAAGGCTCCACTGACCTTGAGCGAAGAAGACTGGCAGACCCTGACCAGACCCTGGCAAGCACCGTTGCCCGGCAACGCCCAACGCGCCATCGGCTGTCTCGAATGCCGTGACACCGGTTACCGCGGGCGGGCCGGGGTTTACGAAATCATGCAGCTGACTGACGGGGTCAAGGCGTTGATCAACCCCGACACCGACCTGATGGCGGTACGGCGCCAGGCCTTCAAGGAAGGCATGCGCAGTTTGCGCCTGTCGGGTGCGCAAAAAGTGGCGGCAGGTCTGACGACGATCGAAGAAGTGCTGCGGGTGACGCCGCAGAGCGAACAGAAATAACCGGGAGCCAGAAGGGCGTCATGGAACTCGGCAGGGTGATTGGCAATCAAATCCGCTAGTTAACCCAGTGGAGTCACCCAATATGCGTCTCAAACTTGCTGTCGCTACCATCGCGTTGCTGTCCCTTCCTGTAGGTTCGGCGATGGCCGACAGCTTTTGGCGTAACGTCATCTCTTCCGGTGCAACCACCGGCTCGACTTACCTGACCTTCAAGGATCACAAGTTGATCGTTGCCGCCCAGGACGATGCCGGCAGCTTCGTCGCCAGCGACGGCGGCATCCGCGGCCCGTATCTGGAAGCGGCGATGCAGAAGGTCCGCGCCGACAACCCGGGCCTGCAGGCCACGGACATGGAGTTGGCCAATGCGATTCTGGCGAAGAATGCGGTCGCGTCGGAATAAGCTTTAAGCTGAACAAAAATGCCGCTCCCATGAGCGGCATTTTTTTGCCCACACAAAACCCTGTAGGAGCTGGCTTGCCAGCGAAGGCGGTGTGTCAGACACATCAATGTTGAATGTGATGGCCTCTTCGCTGGCAAGCCAGCTCCTACCGGGGGGGCGCGTGTGTGTTCAGCGGTATTCATCCACCGGCACACACGCACAATACAGATTGCGATCGCCGTAGACATTGTCCACCCGATTCACCACCGGCCAATATTTGTGCGCCTTGGTGTGCGCGTCCGGCGTCACCGCCTGCTCGATGCTGTAAGGCCGCTCCCACACCCCGGTGATGTCAGCCAAGGTGTGCGGCGAACGTTTCAGCGGGTTATCTTCGGCTGACCAGTTGCCGTTCTGCACCTCATTGATTTCCGCGCGGATGCTCAGCATCGCTGCGATAAAACGGTCCAGCTCGGCCTTCGATTCACTCTCGGTCGGTTCGACCATTAGCGTCCCCGGTACAGGGAACGACATGGTTGGCGCGTGGAAGCCGTAATCCATCAGGCGCTTGGCCACGTCCTCTTCACTGATCCCGGTCAACACTTTGAGCGGCCGCAGGTCGAGGATGCATTCGTGGGCCACCCGTTCATTGCGCCCGGTATAGAGCACCGGAAATGCACCAGACAAATGCTGCGCCAGGTAATTCGCGGCGAGGATCGCCACTTCGCTGGCATCCGCCAGTTGCGGGCCCATCATGGCGATGTACATCCAGCTGATCGGCAGAATGCTCGCGCTGCCCCAGGGCGCTGCGCTGACAGCGCCGTTCTCCGGCAGTGGCCCTTCGATCGGTACCACCGGGTGATTGGCCACGAATGGCGCCAGATGAGCGCGCACGCCAATCGGCCCCATGCCCGGGCCGCCGCCACCGTGTGGAATGCAGAAGGTCTTGTGCAGGTTCATGTGGGACACATCGGCGCCAATGTCCGCCGGCCGGGCGAGCCCGACCTGCGCATTGAGGTTGGCGCCATCCATGTACACCTGGCCGCCGTGGCGGTGGATCACTTCACAGATTTCGCTGATGCCTTCCTCGTACACGCCGTGGGTCGAAGGATAAGTCGCCATCAGGCAGGCGAGTTTGTCCGAGGCCGCTGCCGCTTTTGCCTTCAGGTCATCGAGATCGACATTGCCCGCCTCGTCGCATTCGACGATCACCACCCGCATGCCGGCCATTTGCGCCGACGCCGGGTTGGTACCGTGGGCCGAGGACGGGATCAGGCAGATATCCCGCGCGCCTTGATCGCGGCTCTCGTGATACTTGCGGATCGCCAGCAATCCGGCGTACTCGCCCTGGGCACCGGAATTGGGTTGCATGCAGATCGCGTCGAAACCGGTGATTGCACAGAGCCAGCGCTCCAGCTCCTCGATCATCAGCGAATAACCCACCGCCTGCTCTTTCGGCACAAAGGGGTGCAGGTTGGCGAACTGTGGCCAGGTGATGGGGATCATCTCGCTGGTGGCATTGAGTTTCATGGTGCAGGAGCCGAGCGGGATCATCGACTGATTCAGCGCCAGGTCTTTGTTTTCCAATTGCTTGAGGTAACGCAGCATCTCCGTTTCGCTGTGGTGTGCGCTGAACACCGGGTGACGCAAGTAAGGTGAAGTTCGCAGCAGCCCGTCAGGAATGCCGCACGCCATGATTTCAGCGTCCAGCTCGTCGACGTTGAGCCCATGATCGGCGCCAAGGAATACATCGAATAACTTCGCCACGGTGGTTTCGTCAGAGGTTTCGTCGAGGCTCAGACCCAACTGCCCACGCCCGAGAATGCGCAAATTGATCTGCACGGCCTGGGCGCTTTCGATGATTGCAGTCTGGGTGCCGCCGACTTCCAGGGTCAGCGTGTCGAAAAAATGCTGGTTGAGCCGGGTGATGCCATGTCGCGCAAGACCCTCGGCGAGGATGCAGGTGAGCCGGTGAACCCGCTGCGCAATCCGCTTCAGCCCTTCCGGGCCGTGGTAAACCGCGTAGAAACTGGCGATGTTGGCCAGCAGCACCTGGGCGGTGCAGATGTTCGAATTGGCCTTCTCCCGGCGGATGTGTTGCTCGCGGGTTTGCAGCGCCATGCGCAACGCGACGTTGCCGCGAGCATCTTTCGACACGCCGATGATCCGCCCGGGAATCGCCCGTTTGTACTCTTCGCGACTGGCAAAAAACGCTGCGTGGGGCCCGCCGTAGCCCATGGGCACGCCGAAGCGCTGGGATGAGCCGAATACCACGTCGGCGCCCAACTCACCTGGTGGGGTCAGCAATAGCAGGCTTAACAGATCGGCGGCGACACAGGCCAGGGCCTGCTGGGCATGCAGGTGATCGATCAAGGGGCGCAGATCGCGGATCTCGCCATGGGTATCGGGATATTGCAGCAGCGCGCCGAACACCTGGTGTTGTTTCAAGTTATCCACGGCGTCGATGATCAGGTCGAAACCGAAGCCTTCGGCACGGGTCTGCACCACGGAAATCGTCTGCGGATGACAGTTTTCATCAACGAAGAACAGATTGCTCCGGGACTTGGCGACTCGCTTGGCCAGTGCCATGGCTTCCGCCGCTGCGGTGGCTTCATCCAGCAGCGAGGCGTTGGCCAGGTCCAGGCCCGTGAGGTCGATGGTCAATTGCTGGAAATTGAGCAGCGCTTCGAGCCGCCCTTGGGCGATCTCCGGCTGATAGGGCGTGTAGGCGGTGTACCAGCCGGGATTTTCCAGCACGTTGCGCACAATGACAGGCGGCGTGAGGGTGCCGTGGTAGCCCATGCCAATGAGGCTGGTCCAGACCTGGTTCTGCTCGGCGTAACCCCGAAGCTTGGCCAGCGCGGCTTCTTCGTCGAGGGCGGGGGGCAGGTCCAGCGCCCGGTTCAGCCGGATGCCCGGTGGCACCGTCTGCTCGATCAGCTCCACCCGGCTACCGAGGCCCAGGCTGTCGAGCATGGCCTGTTGCTCGGCGGCATCGGGGCCGAGGTGGCGGCGAAGAAAGGCATTGGGGTCGCGTAACTGGCTCAAGGACGGCAACTGGGACATGACGGGCTCTCTCTAGACTGGCGCTCGACGTCGATGCAACACGGTCAAACCAGCATAGCAGCCGATGTCGCTGTGCCCCTGAAGATCAAAAGATCGCAGCCTCGTTTCACTCGACAGTTCCTACAGGAGATCGCATTGCAATGTAGGAGCTGTCGAGTGAAACGAGGCTGCGATCTTTTGATCCTGAGAATTAAAAAGCCCCGACGAGTCGGGGCTTTGGGGATGACGCTGAGCGCTTACTCGCCGATGGCGGCCTTGTAGCCAGCTGCATCGAGCAGCTTGTCCAGATCGCCGGTATTGCTTGGCTTAAGCTTGAAGATCCACGCGCTGTACGGTTCGGAGTTGAGCAGCTCCGGGTTAGCGCTCAGCTCTTCGTTGACCGCGATCACTTCACCGGATACCGGGGAATAGATATCGGATGCAGCTTTAACCGATTCCACCACACCGGACTGATCACCGGCAGCGAAGACTTTGCCGACTTCGGTCAGCTCAACGAACACCACATCGCCCAAGGCTTCCTGAGCGTGATCGCTGATGCCCACGGTCACGGTGCCATCGGCTTCCAGGCGGGCCCATTCATGACTTTCGGCAAAGCGCAGGTCGGCAGGGATATCGCTCATATTCTGTGTCCTCAAGAAAAATGTCAGCGGTCGTTGCCCGCCAGAAAAGGTTAGATCAAGGTTTTGCCATGGCGTACGAAGGTCGGTTTGACCACTCGGACCGGGTACCATTTGCCACGGATTTCCACTTCAGCGCGGTCGGCAGTTGCCATCGGCACGCGCGCCAGTGCTATCGACTTGCTTAGCGTAGGAGAGAAACTACCACTGGTGATCTCCCCTTCGCCAACATTGGCGATGCGAACCACCTGATGAGCGCGCAAAACCCCACGCTCCTCAAGGACCAGACCGACCAGTTTATGCTGTACACCACCGGCCCGCTCGGCTTCCAGGGCAGTGCGACCGATGAACTGACGTGTGGCCGGCTCCCAGGCGATGCTCCAGGCCATGTTGGAGGCCAGCGGTGAAATGTCTTGATGGATGTCCTGACCGTAGAGGTTCATGCCGGCTTCGACACGCAAGGTATCCCGTGCGCCCAGGCCGATGGGGGAAATGCCCGCACCCACCAGATCGTTGAAAAACCCTGGTGCCTGGCAGGCCGGCAAAATGATTTCCAGACCGTCCTCACCGGTGTAGCCGGTGCGCGCGATGAACCAGTCACCGTCGGGCAGGCCTTCGAAAGGCTTGAGCAACTGGATCAGGTTGCCGCGAGACTGAGTCACCAGTTCAGCGATTTTCTGCCGGGCCTGGGGACCTTGAATGGCCAGCATCGCCAACTCCGAGCGCTCATGGAGTTGCACATCGTAGTCGCCGAGGTGGGCCTGCATCCAGGCCAGGTCCTGATTACGGGTGGAGGCGTTGACCACCAGCCGATAACCGTCTTCGAGGCGATAGACGATCATGTCGTCGACGATCCCCCCGCGCTCATTGAGCATGGTGCTGTACAAGGCACGGCCGGGGCTGTGCAGACGCTCGACATCGTTGGCCAGCAAATGCTGGAGCCAGGCCTTGGCCTGGGGGCCGCTGACATCGATCACGGTCATGTGGGATACATCGAAAACCCCGCAATCGCGGCGCACCTGATGGTGTTCCTCGACTTGCGAGCCGTAATGCAGAGGCATATCCCAACCGCCAAAATCGACCATCTTCGCGCCGAGGGCGAGATGAAGGTCGTACAGAGGCGTACGCTGTCCCATGGGTTTCTCCTTCCGGGCGTGGCGAAGGTGCGGGCCGGTGCTGCACGGACTGAACGCCTTGAAATAAAAGGCTTTCAGCCGATTTCAGCTACCAGGTCTGTAGGACGGACCGCACCGAATGCCGCGCATTGTAGCCTCAAGGTGTAGGACTGGCACCTAGCTGTTTTGATGCGCCGAACTTCGTATCAATCCGATGACCGGTAGCAAGCCCACCAGGACCAGCGTCAGTGCCGGCAACGATGCCCTCGCCCACTCCCCTTCGCTGGTCATTTCGAAGATGCGCACCGCCAGCGTGTCCCAGCCAAACGGGCGCATCAGCAGGGTTGCCGGCATTTCCTTGAGCACGTCGACGAACACCAGCAGGGCGGCGCTCAAGGTGCCGGGCAGCAACAACGGCAGATACACTTTGAAAAACAGTCGTGGCCCGCTCACGCCGAGACTACGTGCCGCTTCGGGCAAAGATGGCCGTATTCGCGCCAGGCTGCTTTCCAGTGGCCCGTAGGCGACGGCGATGAACCGCACCAGATAGGCTAGCAATAATGCCGACAGGCTGCCGAGCAGCAAGGGTTTACCGGCGCCACCGAGCCAGTTCGAGAACGGGATCACCAGTTCGCGATCCAGGTAGCTGAACGCCAGCATAATCGACACCGCCAGCACCGAACCGGGCAAGGCGTACCCAAGGTTGGCCAGGCTGACACCGGAACGTATCGCCCGGGTGGGTGCCAACCGACGGGCAAATGCCAGCACCAGGGCGACACCGACGGTGATCAGCGCCGCCATGCCGCCCAGGTACAAGGTATGGACGATCAGCCCGGCGTAACGCTCATCCAGATCGAAGCGCCCGCGCTGCCAGAGCCACACCACCAGTTGCAACATTGGAATGACGAAGGCACAGGCGAATACCAGTCCGCACCAAGTCATGGCGGCCAGTGCCTTGATGCCACGCAGGTGATACAACGCCTTGACCCGAGGTCGCTCGTTGCTCGCCCGATTCGCCCCGCGCGCGCGACGCTCGCCGTACAACACCATCATCACCACCAGCAACAGCAGGCTGGCCAGTTGCGCGGCGGTCGAGAGGCTGAAAAAGCCGTACCAGGTTTTGTAGATGGCGGTGGTGAACGTGTCGAAATTAAACACCGACACCGCGCCGAAATCGGCGAGGGTTTCCATCAGCGCCAATGCCACGCCCGCACCGATGGCGGGACGAGCCATTGGCAAGGCCACCCGCCAGAACGCCTGCCACGGCGATTGCCCCAGAACCCGGGCCGCTTCCATCAAGCCTTTGCCCTGGGCCAGGAACGCGGTCCGCGCCAACAGGTACACATAGGGATAGAACACCAGCACCAGCACCAGGATCACCCCGCCGGTGGAGCGAACTCGCGGCCATCTCATGCCAGTGCCGAACCATTCGCGCAGCAGGGTTTGCACCGGGCCTGCGAAATCCAGCAAACCGACAAAGACGAATGCCAACACGTAGGCGGGGATCGCGAACGGCAGCATCAAGGCCCAGTCAAGCCAACGCCGGCCGGGGAATTCACAAAGGCTGGTAAGCCAGGCCAGGCTCACGCCCAGCACCGTTACGCCGACACCGACGCCGAGGACCAACGTCAGGGTATTGCCCAGCAGGCGCGACATCTGGGTATCCCAGAGGTGGGACCAGATCTGTTGGTCGATGGTTTGCCATGACAACAGCAAGACACTGAGGGGCAGCAGGACCAGCGCAGCGATGGCGAAGACCAGGGGATACCAGCGGCGTTGGGCGGGGTGGGCCAAGGAAGGTCTCTCGCAAGGAAATCGTGAAGTGTAGGGAAAACGTAAAAAGATCGCAGCCTTCGGCAGCTCCTACAGGGTGTACACCCTCACCATGTAGGAGCTGCCGAAGGCTGCGATCTTTTGATCTTAAACGGTGAAAACTCAGTTCCAGCCAGCCCGATCCATCATGCGAATCGCTTCAGCCTGACGCTTGCCGGCAATTTCCACAGGCAAGGTATCGGCAACAAACTTGCCCCAGCTCGCTACTTCAGCGGAAGGCTGCACGGCAGGGTTGGCCGGGAATTCCTGGTTCACGTCAGCGAAGATCTTCTGCGCCTCAGGCGTGGTCATCCATTCGACCAGTGCCTTGGCCGCTTCCGGGTGCGGAGCATGTTTGGTCAGGCCAATACCCGACAGATTGACGTGCACGCCACGGTCGCCCTGGTTTGGCCAGAACAGCTTCACCGCCAGGTCAGGCTTCTGCTTGTGCAGACGGCCGTAGTAGTAGGTGTTGACGATGCCGACGTCGCACTGGCCCGCGTTGATCGCTTCCAGCACCGCAATGTCATCGGAGAACACATCGGTGGACAGGTTGCTGACCCAGCCCTTGAGGATCTTCTCGGTTTTGTCGGCACCGTGGACTTCGATCATGGTGGCGGTCAAAGACTGGTTGTAGACCTTCTTCGCCGTGCGCAGGCACAGGCGGCCTTCCCAATTCTTGTCGGCCAGACCTTCGTAGGTGGTCAGCTCGCCGGGTTTCACCCGATCGGTGGAATAAGCGATGGTCCGCGCCCGCAGGCTCAAGCCGGTCCAGGCATGGGCGGAGGAGCGATACTGCAGCGGGATATTGGCGTCGATGGTTTTCGAGGTGAAGGGTTGCAGGATGCCCATCTGCTCGGCTTGCCAGAGGTTGCCGGCATCGACGGTCAGCAGCAAGTCAGCGGTGGCATTCTCGCCTTCTGCCTTAATCCGCTGCATCAAAGGCGCTTCCTTGTCGGTGATGAACTTCACCTGCACACCGGTTTTCGCGGTGTAGGCGTCGAACACCGGCTTGATCAGCTCATCAATGCGCGAAGAGTAAACCACTACCTCGTCGGCAGCCTGGGCGATGGTGCTGCCGATCAGGGTCAGGGCCAGTGCGGTCAGTAGACGCTTGGGTGCCAACATAGGTGTGGTCTCTTGATTGAAAAAATGAGAGTAAATGATAAGGACTCACATTTACCTTCTCAATCGAACAGTTGGCAGAGAAGTTACCAGATGTTGCGCAGCTTTGGATTTTTGGTGGATGTGCCGACGCCATCGCGAGCAAGCTCGCTCCCACAGGGGATCTGCTGTGTTCACACCTAATGCATGAACACTGCAAATCCCCTGTGGGAGCGAGCTTGCTCGCGATGGGGCCATCAGCATCGATGAAGATCTCAGGCCTTGGCGAGCGCCGGCAGATCCCCAATCAACCCCAACGCCTCACGCACAAACAACGCCTTTGCCTCCGGCATCTGATCAACCACCTTCAACCCGGTATTACGCAACCAGCGCACCGGCAACGGGTCAGCCTGGAATAACCGCTCGAAGCCTTCCATCGCCGCCATCAACGCCAGGTTATGCGGCATGCGCCGGCGCTCGTAACGACTCAGCACTTTCACATCCGACAATCGCTCGCCACGGCCAGCCGCTTGCAGCAGCACCTCGGCCAGCACGGCGGCATCGAGAAAACCGAGGTTCACGCCCTGCCCGGCCAATGGGTGAATGGTGTGAGCCGCATCGCCGATCAACGCCAGGCCATCAGCCACATAGCGCTTGGCATGGCGCTGGCGCAGCGGCACGCACAGGCGCGGATCGGCGCTGAGCACTGTGCCAAGCCGACCTTCGAACGCGCGCTCCAGCGCCTTGCAGAAGCCTGCGTCGTCCAGCGCCATCAGGCGTTCGGCCTCGCTCGGCGTGGTCGACCAGACGATCGAGCACCAGTCCTGCTCGCCGTCACGCTCCAGCGGCAGAAAAGCCAATGGACCGTCATCGGTAAAACGCTGCCAGGCAGTCATCTGATGCGGTTCGGCGCAGCGCACGCTGGTGACGATCGCGTGGTGCAGGTAATCCCACTCGCGGGTCGCTACGCCAGCCAGGCGCCGCACTGCCGAATTGGCGCCATCGGCGGCGATGACCAACGGCGCGCGCAAAGTGCGGCCATCGGCCAGGGTCAGCAGCCAGTCGTCGCCGGAATGGCGCATCTGCTCCAGACGCGCATTGGCCAGCATCCCCAGGTCGCAATCGTGCAGGCGGTCAAGCAAGGCATCCTGCACCACGCGGTTCTCGACGATATGCCCGAGCACCTGCGCATGCACGCTGGTCGCCGAGAAATGGATCTGTCCGGTACCGCTGCCGTCCCAGACATGCATGTCGGTGTAAGGACTGCTGCGCCGATCGACAATGCCATCCCAGACGCCCAGGCGATCAAGGATTCGCTGGCTGGCGATCGACAGCGCGCTCACCCGCGGTTCGAACGGCGCCTGTGCGTCGAAGGGTTTGACGCTCATCGGGCTGCCGTCCAGCAGCAAGACTTCCAGCCCGCTGTCCTGCAACGCCAGCGCCAGGGCGCTGCCGACCATTCCGGCCCCGACAATCAACAGATCTGCGCGCATTTCCATGCTTTAAGCCTGCCTCGCTTGCGACCTGAGCCGCACGTAAAGGGGTTTCTCGACTTGGGCCAACCCTGTGCCAAAGCCGTCGTGAACATCGATCTGCAAATGCTTAAACATCCGGACGCGTACCCAGGCCCATGGCCTGCCGGGCGAACCAGCGCTTGGCCGGTGGCAGCAAATCGAGGCCGAGCAGGCCGATATTGCGCCCCAGGGACACCAATGGCTGGGTGCTGCCGAACAAGCGGGTGACCTGGTCGGAGAAGCCCACGGTCAGGCTCTGATCCAGGCGCTGGCGTTCGCGGTAGGCCTGCAGGGTGGCGAAGTCACCGGGCGAGCTTTCGCTGGTCAACAACGCTTCGGCCAAGGCCTGGGCATCGCGCAGGGACAAGTTGAAACCTTGCCCCGCAATCGGGTGCAGGCTGTGAGCGGCGTTGCCCAGAATCGCCAGATGCGGACGTACCTGCTCTTCGGCCTCGATCAACGACAGCGGATACAGATGCCGTACGCCCACCTGCTTCAAGGCGCCGAGACGATAACCGAACACGCCCTGCAACTCGCCGAGGAAGCGTCGCTCATCCAGCGCCGCCAGCCGTTGCGCATCCATGCCCAGACGGGTCCAGACCAACGCGCAGCGGTTGTCCGGCAATGGCAACAACGCCATCGGCCCCTCGTCGGTGAAGCGCTCGAAGGCCATGCCGTTGTGCGCTTCACTCGGCGTGACGTTGGCGATCAGCGCGCTCTGATTATAGGGACGGGTCTTGATGCCGATTCCCAGTTGCTCGCGCAGACCGGAACGGCCGCCATCGGCGAGCACCGCAAGGTCGCATTCCAGGGTGGTTTCGTCGTTGAGGACCAGGCGATAACCATCGGTCAACGGCTCCATGCGCGTGACCTCCGCCGGACAACGCCAGCTGATCACGTCCTTGTCCAGGCCTTGCCACAGGCATTGGCCGAGCCAGGCATTTTCCACCACATAGCCCAGCGCCGGGACGCCCTCTTCCATCGCCGACAGGCGCGCGGTGGAGAAACGTCCGCGGTCGGAGACATGAATCTGCTTGATCGGCTCTGCCCGGCGGGAAATTTCCTGCCACACGCCCAGCCGTTGATAAATCTGCCGGGCGCCGTACGACAGCGCCGAAGACCGGGCATCGTAGCTCGGCTGATAGGTGTCGCCCGGCGCAAAAGGTTCGATCAGCACGATCTTCCAGCCACGGGCCTTGGCCCCTGCCTGCAAGGCCAACGCCAGGCTGGCGCCGACCAGGCCGCCACCGATGATTGCCAGATTGACTCGACTCATGCCGCTTGTGTCCGTGCGGCGGCCATCAAGGCCTCGATCTCGGCGACCGTTTTCGGCACGCCTTGGGTCAGGATTTCACAGCCGGTTTTGGTGACCACTACATCGTCCTCGATGCGCACGCCAATGCCGCGCCATTTCTTCGCTACGTTCTGGTTATCCGGGGCAATGTAGATACCCGGCTCCACAGTCAGCGCCATGCCGACCTCCAGCACGCGCCATTCGCCACCGACCTTGTACTCGCCGACATCGTGCACATCCATGCCCAGCCAGTGGCCGGCGCGGTGCATATAAAAAGCCTTGTGGGCTTCGCGGGCGATCAACTCGTCGACGTCGCCCTGCAACAGACCCAACTCCACCAGGCCGGATGTAATCACCCGGACCGTGGCTTCGTGGGCCTGGTTCCAGTGTTTGTCCGGGGCGATCTCGGCAAAGGCGGCTGCTTGAGCCGCCAGCACCAACTCGTAGATCGCCTTCTGTTCTGGTGAATACTTGCCGTTGACCGGCCAGGTGCGGGTGATATCGCTGGCATAGCAATCGATTTCGCAGCCGGCATCGATCAGTACCAGATCACCGTCCTTGAGCACCGCGTCATTCTGCTGGTAATGCAGGATGCAACTGTTGCGCCCCGAGGCGACGATCGATCCGTAGGCCGGCATTTTCGCCCCGCCCTTGCGGAACTCGTAATCGAGCTCGGCTTCGAGGCTGAACTCATGCAGCCCGGCCCGGCTGGCCTGCATCGCGCGGATGTGGGCCTGGGCGGAAATTCGAGCAGCCTCACGCATCACCTTCACCTCTGCCGCCGATTTATACAGGCGCATGTCGTGCAACAGGTGATCCAGGGCAACGAATTCGTTCGGCGGCTGGGCGCCGAGGTGCGCTTTGGAGCGGATCACGTTGATCCAGTCCATCAGGTGCCGATCGAATTCCGGATTGCTGCCCATGGCCGAATACACTCGGTCGCGGCCTTCGATCAGGCCCGGCAGGATGTCGTCGATGTCAGTGATGGGAAAGGCGTCGTCGGCGCCGAAGTCGCGGATCGCGCCTTCCTGGCCGGCTCGCAGGCCGTCCCACAACTCTCGTTCGGCGTTGCGTTCACGGCAGAACAATACGTATTCGCCATGTTCGCGACCGGGCATCAGCACGATGACAGCCTGGGGCTCGGGAAAGCCGCTGAGGTACTGGAAATCGCTGTCCTGGCGATAGACGTGCTCGACGTCACGGTTGCGGATGGCTACCGCGGCGGCGGGCAGGATGGCGATGCTGTTGGGGACCATCTGCGCCATCAGGGCCTTGCGGCGACGGCTGTATTCCGATTTCGGGATATGAATCATGGGCAGATGGCTATTCCTGGCTCGCGATCAGTGCAACGACGGTTTGGCGGCAGCCGGCGCATCCGGTTTTTTGGTCTCGGAGAACAGCAACAGCGGCGCGACGCGCAGGTATTCCATGACTTCCATGTAGTCGCTCTCGCCGTCGTCGGACTCTTCCAGGGCGTCTTGCACCTGTGAAATAGCCGCCAGATCCTGAAGCACTTCGGTGGCCTCGGTGCTCAGCATGCTGCTGTCACGGCAGTTCAGGCCGAACCCGCTGAGGAAGCCCTGGCACCATTGGCCCAGTGCAGCGGCACGGTCAGCCAGTGGCTCGTCATCGGTCGGCAGCAGCAGAACGACGGTCACGTCGTCGCCGGTGAGCTCGCCCTTGACCATCTCCTGCAAGCCGATCAAGGCGCTGCGGACATTATCTTGCGGCTCGCTTTCGAGCAGCTCGGCGGCATCGACCAGCCAGCCTTCGGCATCGAAACCGGCACCGGCGCAACTGCGGCCGAGCAACAGGCCATGCAATTCGGCAGGCGAGACGTTATGACCGCTGTTAGTCAGCAGTGTGGCAAAGGCTTGGTACGGAGAATTCTGAATGGGCATGGGCAGCTAGGCGCCAGACGGCGCTATGTCTAGAATGAAGGTCTTGTATCCTACATCGACTACCCCTGTAGGAGCGAGCCTGCTCGCAATGGTCGCCAACGATAACGCTGGATACCTGACACCCCGCGGCGTTCTCGGGCTCATCGCGAGCAGGCTCGCTCCTACTGTCCAATACCCATCAGACAGTGAAGACAATGGAAGACAACGACTTGCAAGCGCTGATGGCGAGACTCGAGCTGCTAATTAGCCGAGTCGAGCAACTTAAGAGTCAAAACGGACTCCTATTAGCTCAGGAAAAGACCTGGCGCGAGGAACGCGCGCACCTCATTGAAAAAAATGAAATCGCCCGGCGTAAGGTCGAGTCGATGATTTCGCGCCTCAAGG
>Ga0213829_1000608_pt1 | contig 32274 bp, 37 predicted proteins | sample MC6MC0896MG_FD_180665 | JGI IMG/M metagenome (GOLD analysis project Ga0213829, IMG submission 180665) | Enriched soil aggregate microbial communities from Iowa State University, Ames, United States - MC6-MC0896-MG | ecosystem: Environmental > Terrestrial > Soil > Unclassified | place: USA: Iowa...
CATCGCCTCCATACCAAACAACTACACCCCGGAGCACACCATCATGAAACGCCAAGTCCTTCTCAGCATCGCTTTCTCGGTTTTTGCAGTGAACGCTTTCGCCGCTACTTCTGTTCACCCGGTAGTTGCTGAAGGCGGCTCGGATCGTCTGATTGAAAGCCGTGTGGCTGAGGGTGGTTCGGATCGTCTGATCGAAAACCGCGTTGCGGCTGATGGTTCGGATCGGCTGATCGAAAACCGCGTTGCGGCTGATGGTTCGGATCGGCTGATCGAGAATCGCGTTGCGGCTGATGGCTCGGATCGTCTGATCGAAAACCGCGTTGCGGCTGATGGCTCGGATCGGCTGATCGAAAACCGCGTTGCCGAAAGTGGATCTGATCGTTTGATCGAAAGCCGTGCGGTATAAATGAATGGTTATTCTAAGAAAAACCCGGCCTCATCTGCTTGATGGCGGCCAGTGTGGGAGCGAGCTTGCTCGCGATGGACGTTAACGATAACGCGTTTTTCCTGAATAAACGCGTTGCTCTTTAGACCATCGCGAGCAAGCTCGCTCCTACAAGGGTCGGGTATGTTCCGCCTGATCACTGTGGCTGAAACCTCTGAAGATAAGCCAGCACATCGTCGACCTTTTCCGGATCGCTGAGCCCCCAGAAAATCATCCGTGTTCCGGGGACCACTTCCTTCGGGTCTTCGAGGTAGGCGGTCAGTGTTTCGCGAGTCCAGACGATGCCGGCCGATTTCATCGCGTCGGAGTACAGGTAGTCCGTCGTGCTACCTGAGGGGCGACCGAAAATCCCGTTGAGCTGCGGACCAAAAGAGCCCCGCGCCGACTCCCCGACCTGATGGCAGCCGCCGCAGATCCGCTTGAACAGTTTGCCGCCTGCCTCGGCATCGCCGGCCGCTTCGGCCTGGGCGCTGCAAAGTCCTGCAGTGAAAAGCAGGGCAAAGGTCAGTTCGGCAATGCTTTTCATGTCAATTCCAGGTGTCGTTCATGGCAAATGCGGGAGGCTATTTGATCATGACCGGTTACGACACCCAACCTGAATGCAAAAGGATCACGCCGTTCACTTGAGGCGATGGCGCATCAATGACCCAACTCCCGCCGCCCCATGCAGTTGCCCCCCAGTGCTTCGCCATGGCTACTGCCGCACCTGGGCTTCGCGCCAGTCCCGGGGTGAGCAACCGTAGCCGCTGCGAAATACCCGGCTGAAATGCGAGAGGTCATTGAAACCCCAGCGGAAAGCGATGTCCGAAACCCGCAACGTTGCGTTGGCCGGGTTCAACAGATCACTGCTGCAGCGCTCCAGGCGCCGACGCAGGATATAGCGCATCAGCGACGAACCCTCATGTTCAAACAGCTTGTTGATGTAGCGCGCAGAGAGACCTGTCCCCAGGGCTACCTGCTGTGCGCTGAGTGTCGGATCGCGAAGGTTGTCGTTCACAAAGACCTTGACCCTCATCAGGGTCAGGGCCTGACAGCGCGAGTGTTCGGGGTCCAGGGTTTGCAGGTTGCCAAGGGTCAGGGCGATAAGATTGGTCGCCGACTCGGACAGCCTGAGCATCTCGGCCGCCGAAAACTGGCTGATTTGCGAGGTCACGCTCTCCAGGAACATGCGCAGGACGCGGCCGACCGGATTGTCCATGGAGACGCGCGTGGCCATCCGGCTTTCCATGCCCACCACCAGCTGGTTCAGGCTGGCCCTTGGCACGCTCACGATGATCTGTCGCCAATCGTGGGTAAAGTTCAGCGCATGCGGACGCGTCGCATCATAGATGGCGAAATCACCCGGCATGATGATCGCCTGGTTGCCGTCCTGCTCCAGATGCTCGGTCCCCTCCAGCATCAACACCGCGAAATACTTGTCTTCGTCACGGGACCTGGGTTGCAGGTGCCGACGGTTGACCGCCTGGGCCGCCGCACTGACGTCACTGATGCGCAGCAGCTCGCACTTCTGCGACCTGACTTTTCCAAAAAAGCCGGGATTTGGAATAGCGCCGATTTCGACGTCGGCAAACAACCGCAGGATCATTTCCCGCCAGTAATCCACCCGTTCGGAAGCTGAACCGCTTTGAGTGGCAACGTCGATGTTCTCGTCCGACCAGTTGGTCACCGGCGCCCGTCTGCCGACACAAAGCCCGGCTGTGCCTGCCCGCCCCTCCTGGAAACCACTCTCCGATTGATTGCTCATCTGCGAAGCCCCGGTTGTTTTTTCCAATCATGGAGCCCTTCTTACCTCAATGCCCATTGGCCTTACCAGTGGTAGCAAGCAAAGGGCCGCCTGAGAAGACTTTTTGTTCCGCCACAGCCAAGAAGCCAATCGAGCAGCGCCGCATCCTTGATGCCAGCGCCGAACGACCGTGGCCGCATCCACTGCCAGTCGTCGCTACTCGCCAGCCCGTGCTGGCGGACATCACGCAGGTCAAGTTCCTGAAATGTCCCCCTACGAAGGGACAATCCCATAAGGCGACAGATAATGAGCAAACTCAAGGCGTGGCTGGTGCAACAGAAAAAGTCCGTTTTGCTTGGACTGATCCTGATCGGTACATCGTTTTCCACCATGGCGGTGGAAGTGGCACCCGGTGACTATGAGCAATACCCGATCGGGGCAACGATCGGGGCCGTCTATTACCAACATGCAAGCACCGACGCCTTGCGAGCCAATGGCCGCCAGGCGAGTCCGGATTTCAACCTGACCTCCGACATCGGGATACTCCGGCTGCTGCATGTGTACCAACTGAGCGAATCGGTCACCATCGACCCGCAATTCCTGCTGCCGTTCGGCCAGCTGTCCGGTCATGGCAGCGCCTCGGCGCTGGGTGATACCACCGGCATCGGGGACCTGATCCTGACGGCCCCGATCAAGGTCCTCCTCAACAGCGCCCGCGACACCCTCAGCGCCAATGCCTACCTCTATGTCCCCAGCGGCAGCTACGACAAGAACGACCCGCTCAACCTGGGAGAAAACCGCTGGAAAGTGGACTTCCAGGGCGCCTACATCAAGCACTTTCTCGACAAATGGGCGGTGGACCTGGTGGGTGATGTGATCTGGTATGGCGATAACGATGCATTCGGCCCCGACTCCGCCGTACTCAAGCAAAAAACCTCCTACAGCGCGCAGGTCATGACCCGCTACATGCCCGACCCCGCCACTTCTTTCGCGGTGGGCCTCGGCCACCTTTGGGGCGGGGAAACCGAGGTCGACCAGATCGATCGCGATGACGCCATGCGCACCACCAACATCCGATTGACCGCCACCCGGTTCGTCACGCCCCAGGATCAGTTCCAGCTCCAGCTGGGCCGTGATCTGTCGGTCGAGAACGGTCCCAAGGAGGACTTTCGCATGAACCTGCGTTATGCGCGGGTGTTTTGAAGCCCTGCATTTTCCTTACACAAACCCGCCCTCCTGCACTTTTGCGTGCAGCAGGAATGCCATTGGCCTGGATAAAAAAGAGAAGAACCCATGGAATCCGCGATTGATAAACACCTGATGTGCCCCCGGTCCCGCAACCGCAGGATCGAAGATGACTACACCCCCCCTTACCCGGGCTGGGTCGGTCGCGCCGATGGCGCGGTCGAGCAAGTGGTAATGGGTTATTTCGGCGTTCAGTCCAAGGGCGAGCAGGATCTGGGTGCCGCCTGTGCGGCACTGCGCAAGATCATGCAAGGCTTCGATCTCGTCGACGGCCCGGGACACCACGATATCACCCACTACGTCGACGCCGCCGGCTACGACAACATGATCGCCATCGCCTACTGGGATAGCCCTGGATCCTTCCAGCGCTGGCAATCCAGTGAGCCGATTGCGCAACAGTGGAATGCCATTGAATCGGGCAGCGACGGGCTGGGTTACTTCAGGGAAATCCTGACCCCGGGCGTGGAGCGCTTTGAAACCTTCTACGCCATGCCCAATGACCTGGAAGGCATCGGCGTGGTGATGGGTTCGCGCAGTGATGAAATCCAGGAGCACGGGTACTGGGGATCGATGCGCGACCGGATTCCCCTGTCCCAGACCGACCCCATGTCTCCTCGGGGGCAGCTTGAAGCCAACGCCGATGCGCGACGCAAAGTGATCAAGGGCCATGAAAACCTGGTGGTCATCCGCTCCGGCCAGGACTGGAGCGAAACCGAGGGCACCGAACGTGACCTGTATCTGAACCAGATGGAACCGGCGCTACGGGCAGGCATGGAGTTCCTGCGCGACGACGGCGTGCCCGCAGGCTGCTACAGCAACCGCTACATGCAGCATCTGGATGCCAACGGGCAACGGCTGGAGAAGACGTTTTCCGTGAGTCACTGGCGCTCTCTCGCGCACCTGGAACGCTGGTCCGAATCCCATCCGACTCACGTCGAGATATTCGGCACTTTCATGAAGATCGTCCAGCAATTGGGGGGCGAACTCAAGTGGAAGGGCTATCACGAGGTCAGCGTGTTGCGCGCCGAGGATCAACACTACGAATACATCAATTGCCATGCCGGAACCGGCCTGATGCAGCGCAGCTGACACCCCCCTATCGTCCAGAGGATAGCGATCATGAACGACCATTCCATGAACACCGTGGCGTCCGCATCGGACCGCGCTTTCGCCCTTAAAAAGGCCCTTGAGGAACAAGCATTGGTTCCCGAGGGCTATATCGAGACATTCACCGAGATCATGGAAAACGATTTCGACCCGGCCAATGGCGCACGCGTTGTCGCCAGGGCCTGGGTCGATCCGACTTTCCACCAACTGCTGCTGACCGATGGCACCGCCGCCTGCGCACAGTTCGGCTACACCGGCGTGCAGGGGGAATACATCGTCGCCCTGGAGAACACGCCGACCTTGCAGAACGTCATCGTTTGCACGCTGTGCTCCTGCACCGCGTGGCCGGTGCTCGGCCTGCCGCCGGACTGGTACAAAAGCTTCGAATACCGCTCCCGTGTCGTGCGCGAAGCGCGAACGGTGTTGCGCGAAATGGGCCTGGACCTGCCCAAAGAAGTCGAGATCCGGGTCTGGGATACCAGCGCGGAAACCCGCTATATGGTCCTGCCATTTCGTCCGTCAGGTACCGAAGACTGGACCGAGGAACAGCTCGCCTCGCTCGTGACCAAGGATGTGCTGATCGGCATCGCACGCCCCGAGCTCCCCGCCCTTCAACCGCGAGTGAATCAATGATGGATGGCATACATGATCTGGGTGGTGTTCAGGGTTTCGGTCCCATGCAGCACAGCGCCAACTCACTGAGCTATAAACCGGTGTTCCATGAAAACTGGGAACATCTGGGGTACAGCTTGCTGTTCCTCGGTGCGGGGGAGCTGGGCCTGTTCAATGTGGACGAGCTGCGGCATGCGATCGAGCGGATGGAGCCCAGGCAGTACCTCACCTCCAGCTACTACGATCGAATCATCGTCGGCGTCGCTTCACTGTTCGTCGAGAAAGGCGCGGTCACTCGACAGCGTCTTGAGGAACTGGCCGCCGGTGCCTACCCGCTGGCGCTGCCCCTCGGGGCCGGACGCGCGGCCAGCCCCCCACACATCCCTTTCCAGAGCGGCGAACGGGTGCGGGTGCGCGACGAGCACTTCAACGGTCATGTCCGCATGCCTGGCTATGTCCGTGGCAAGCACGGCGTCGTCGTGCACCGCACCACCCATGAGTGGCCGTTTCCCGACACGGTCGGGCATGGCCTGCCGAGTGCCAGCGAACCCACCTACCACGTGCTGTTCACGACCCAGGAACTCTGGGGCGATGCCGCGGATGCGGGCACCGTCGTGGTCGACCTGTTCGGCAGCTACCTGCTCAAGGCCTGAAGGCTCAGCCATCAAGACACTCCTTACAGTGAGAATGCAAAATGCCTGTCATTCGACCCAACACCGACGAACTCGGGGCCATTGCCAGCAGCCTTGGCATCAGCCTGACCCCCAAACAACTTGATGATTACCAGGCCGTATTGCAGGCTAACTTCGATGCCTATGACGCGCTTGACCAGCAGGCGGATTTCCTCCCTGAAGTGACTTATCCACGATCAGCCGCGCATGTCCCGAGCGCGGTGCAAAACCCGCTCGGCGCCTGGCAATGCCAGTCGAACATAAAGGGGCAAGACACGGGCCCGCTGTCCGGAAAAACCGTGGTCATCAAGGACAACATCGCCGTCGCCGACCTGCCAATGCTCAATGGGTCCTTCACACTGGACGGCTATCGGCCGGTGGTGGATGCGACCGTGGTCACTCGCCTGCTGGATGCCGGTGCAAGCGTCGTGGGCAAGGCGGTCTGTGAAGCCCTGTGTTTCTCCGGGGGCTCGCACACGTCGGCCAGCGGCCCGGTGCACAATCCGTTGCGCCAGGGCTACTCCGCGGGCGGTTCGTCCTCCGGTTGCGCGGCGTTGGTTGCCGCCGGCGAGGTCGACCTGGCGGTGGGCAGCGATCAGGGCGGATCGGTGCGGATCCCCGCCTCGTTCTGTGGCGTGTATGGCATGAAACCGACCCACGGCCTGGTGCCGTATACCGGGGCCATGCCCATAGAAAGCACCCTTGACCATCTGGGGCCGATCACCCGCACTGTGCGGGACAATGCCCTGATGCTCGAAGTACTGGCCGGGGTCGATGGGCTGGATCCGCGTCAATTGGCGGGAACCAGGACGGCGCGCTATACCGAGGGACTGTCGCGATCCGTTGCCGGGATGAAGATAGCGGTGCTCAAGGAAGGTTTTGGTCACGCCAACTCCGAGCCTGATGTCGACCAGGCCGTGCGTCAGGCTTGCGAAGTACTTCAGGCCCAGGGCGCGATTGTCGAGCACGTGTCGATCCCCATGCACCTGCTGGGGCCGGCCATCTGGCTGGCGATCGCGGCCGAAGGCGCCACCTGGCAAATGATGCGCGGCAACAGCCACGGCTTCAACTGGCGCGGGCTCTACCTGACCGACATGATGGAGCACCATGCGCGCTGGCGAGAGCGAGCGGACGAGCTGCCTGATACGGTCAAGTCCACGATGATCCTTGGCGAGTATTTGAGTCGCAAATACCATGGCAGTTATTACGGCAAGGCGCAGAATCTCGGGCGCAAACTACGCCTGGCCTATGACGAGGTCCTGACTCGCCACGACCTGCTGCTCATGCCGACCCTTCCTCTCAAAGCCACCCCGCTTCCGCCGGCCGATGCGCCCTTGACGGACTATCTGGGCCGCAGTTTCGAGATGCTGGCAAACACCTGCGGCTTCGACGTCACCGGGCACCCGGCCCTGTCGCTGCCCTGTGCCTTAAACGATGGCTTGCCGATCGGCTTGCAACTGGTGGGCAAACACTTTGCCGAAAGCGATATCTACTGCGCGGCCTACGCCTTCGAGCAGAGTGTTGACTGGAAGGCCTGTTGATTTGACACCACCCCCGGCGTGACATCACGTCGGGGATCCCCCGCTACGCATAAGCCCCTACCACCCGCTTCACTTTCACCAACGCCTTGCGCAACGTGTCCAGATCAACCGACCCCAACGCCAAACGGATCGCATGGGGTACATGCACGGAGATTGCGAACGGCTCGGCAATCGAGACCGCCACCTGCTCACGCATCAATTCCATGGCGATCTGGTCGGCCCTCGCGTCTTCCGGCAACGGTAGCCACAGAAAATAGGATGAGGGATGGCTGATGTAGCGCAGGCCCGCCAGCACTTGCGCGGCGAGGGCTTGCCTGGCCTGGGCGTCCTTGCGTTTTTCCTCTTCCAGCTGCATGACCGTTCCATCGTCGAGCCAGGTACTCGCAATCGCTGTCAGCACGCCTGGGGTATTCCAGGTGGTGGCCCGGATCGTTCGCTCCAGGGCAGGCACTTTATCGAGGGGTGCGGCGATGAAACCTACGCGCAAACCGGTGGCGACACTCTTGGATAATCCAGACACGTAAACCGTACACTCGGGGGCGAGTTCAGCTATCGGTGGCGGCGGGTTTTCCACCAGGAAAGCGTAGGCGGCGTCTTCGATGATGAGCAATTCATGACGGCGCGCAATCGTCACCAGCTGATCCCGTTGCGCAGCACTCATCACCCATCCCAGCGGATTGTGCAGCGTCGGCATGCTGTACACCGCCCGCACGCGCCGGTTCCGGCAGAGCTTTTCCAGGGCATCGAGATCCGGGCCCTCTACTGTCACGGGGATGGGCACGATTTCCAGGTGCAGGGCTTCGGCGAGCACCTTGAAACCTGAATAGGTCAGCGCGTCGGCGGCAATCACATCACCGGGCTTGAGCAGCGCCATCATCGTCACGGCCAACCCCTGCTGGGCGCCATTGACGATCAACACTTGCCCGGCCTCCACCGTCAATCCTCGGGCGCTCAAATGACGCGCCACCGACGCCCGCTCATGCAGCCGCCCGGCGTGTGGCTGATAGCGCAGCAACGCCTCCAGGTCACCACCCGACGCCAGCTGGCGCAGAGCACTGCGCAACAACTCTGCCTGTCCAGGCAGCGACGGATAGTTGAAGTTGAGATCGATCATGCCGACGGCCACGTCTTTCTGGTCGATGCCCGAACCCGGCGGAAGCGCGGTTTCCCTGACGAAAGTGCCGCGGCCGGTTTCCCCGCTGACCAGGCCCATTGCTTCGAGCTCTGCATAGACCCGGCTGGCGGTTACCAGCGCCAGGCCTTCGGTTGTCGCCAGTTGGCGGTGAGTTGGCAAGCGCGTGCCCGGCAGCAGGCGCCCGGAGTGGATGTCCGCGGCGAAGGTATCGACCAGTGATTTGTAGCGAGAGCCAGGCATGGGCAGATGTATCCATGACAATTTTTTGATTGTATTGATCTTCGATCATAGGATGGATCTCTGCAAACTTTTTGAGTGCGAGCGACATGGAACGGGCATCGAAGCTGCAAAATGTGGGGATGGAAAAGACCGCCAGCGGCTGGCTCAACGGCTTCGTCGGCGTGCTGATTTTCAGCGGTTCGCTGCCTGCCACGCGGCTGGCCGTGCTCGAATTCGACCCGGTGTTCCTGACGGTCGCCCGCGCCAGCATCGCCGGGCTACTGGCGCTGTGCATGTTGGTGCTGTTCAAGGAAAAACGTCCGGCACGAGGTGATCTTCTGTCATTGGCAATCGTGGCGCTGGGCGTTGTGGTGGGGTTTCCGCTGCTGACGGCGCTGGCCCTGCAGTACGTGACGTCGGCGCATTCCATCGTCTTCGTTGGCCTGCTGCCGCTCGCCACCGCGGCGTTTGGCGTGTTGCGCGGTGGCGAGCGGCCGCGGCCGGTGTTCTGGTTTTTCTCGGTGCTGGGCAGTGCGCTGGTGGTGGGGTTTGCATTCTCCCAGGGCCTGACCGCATCGCCGACGGGGGACATTCTGATGTTGCTGGCGATCCTCGCCTGCGGCCTGGGGTATGCCGAGGGTGCGAAACTGTCCAGAACCCTTGGCGGTTGGCAGGTGATCTCCTGGGCGTTGGTGCTGTCGCTGCCGGTCATGATCCCGCTGACCTGGTACCTCGCCCCGCCTTCGTTCTCGGGTATCACGACATCGGCGTGGGTCTGCCTGGGTTATGTATCGGTGTTCAGCATGCTGGTCGGCTTCGTATTCTGGTATCGCGGGCTGGCCCAGGGCGGGATTGCCGCCGTCGGGCAGCTGCAGTTGCTGCAACCTTTTTTTGGGTTGGCGTTGGCGGCGACGTTGCTGCATGAGCAGGTGAGCGTTGGGATGTTGGGGGTGACGGTGGCGGTGATTCTTTGTGTGGCGGGGTCAAGGCGGTTTTCGAAGTAGGCGAGGCGCATGCAATCCAGACTGTAGGAGCGAGCTTGCTCGCGATGGATTCAAGAGCAACGCGCTGATCCAGACCCACACGTCATCGTTGACGTCCATCGCTGCGGTGCGGCGATCCGACAAGCCAGCTCCTCCATTGGATCTGTGCCGGTCACATGATTTGTGCACACCCGATCACCTGTAGGAGCCGGCTTGCCGGCGAAGGCGGCGGGTCAGCCGACATCGATGCCGGATGTGAGACCGCTTTCGCTGGCAAGCCAGCTCCTACAATGGATCTTTGCCGGACTCGGGTCTGTGTACACCTCGAATACCTGTAGGAGCTGGCTTGCCAGCGAAGGCGTTTTCATGGGCACTGCAAGGCTCACGGCCAGGCGGATTCGGATAACGACCCCCTATTGCCTTAACACCCTTTGCATGATGATGGTGCGCTCCTCCCCATGGAATTCATCCCGCACTTTTCGAAAACCCAGCGAAGCATAAAAACCTTCTGCGGTGATTGAAGACGGCACGTGCAGAACATCAAGGCCCAATTCAAGGGCGGCCGAATGAATGACAGCCATGAGCTGCCTGCCAATTCCGGCACCCTGGTGTTGCGGGTCGACAAAGACACTTCTGACAACATCCCCATCCAGGCTGGCCGTCGCGACGACACGTTGATCGATGGACGCCACATAAACACGGCGCTGCGTCATCAACTGAGTGATCCCCAAAGCAGAAAAGCCCTGCTCCACTCGCGCGATGACATCGGGTGAATAGTCTTGCGCATTGGTCTCACGCAACGCGCTGATCACAACGTGACTGATCGCTGCTGCGTCGTCGGTTGTTGCGAGACGAACCTGACAATCCATTTTGCGCTCCCTCGCTACTGTGATCATCCAATCGTAAACGCATAAAAGCTCTCGGGATACGCTGACCCGATCATTCATTTTCGTCGGGAATGCCGTCACGGGACGCTCTCCATCCGCATGGACGAGGAGCGTCTCGGGCTGCATTCCCTGGCGAAGCATGGGAGCATTCAGTTGGCTCAATCCTGCGGATCGACGTTATCCAGTGCTCGATTCACCGTCAGTTCCGCCAGCATGATGACCTGCTGAATGCCCAGCATCGTATTGCGCTGCGACCCTTCCAGAAACCCCGCGAAGTCACTCGCCATGACGCTTGCGGATGCCAGGGATTCACAGGCGTGGGCCAACAGGGTTTCGGTGCCGATGTCGGGGGCGACGACGAACATCGGGCTGGGTTTGTGCGGTTGGATGGCGATTTTTAGGGGCTGGGGATTGTGGTGGTCGCCAGTTTGGGACGTGGGTTGCGTTGCGGTTTCTGAGTCCGGAGGGCTGGGTGTCGATCTGATCATGGTGAAACTCCTAGAGTGATGGAGCCGCCACAGTCGCTGCTAAACGAATAGAGGTGGCGGCCGTACGCGGGTTAGCAGACCAGGACTCTAGAACCCGGCGCACCGAAGTGCCCCACGCAAAGCCGCCATAACAGGAACCTGCAGGTAAAAAACCTGAGTATGAAATGGACCCTGTGAGCCTAGAGTGGAGCCGAGCTGCTAAACCCGATCGCTGATTTTCAGCGACCCGCAGACAATAAAAGCCAGCCCCAAGGCGCACAAGCCGGCGGATTCTGTCTTAGGCGTAGGCATCGACGCAAGACGATGTAGCCTCTTGCCTACAACTCAGACGATTCCTACAACCACCCTCCCCACGCGCAGGTCTGCGCCTCAAAAAATCAGAGCATAGGCGATCATGTGCTGCAGAAATCGGCCAGAACCGGACAGGATTGTGATGCCTTGATATTCTGTGCAGCCGATCCACCATGGACACCCCACACATGGAAGTAGCCCCCCGGTTCATCATTCATGAAACCGCCCATTGGATTCTCAATCATCACCTGTCGTCCGCGCTTCCCGGCTATCTGATGCTCGGCTCAAGGACGCACGTCAACTCGCTGGCTGAACTACCCAACGGTGCGCTGGCAGAACTGGGCGGCCTGCTCGCCAAGGTTCAGAAAACCATTGAATCGCAGTTGAAACCGAAGTGGCTGTACATCAGTCGATTCGGCCATGACCCCGGCTACCCTATCCATTTCCACTTCATTCCGGTGTATCACTGGGTCGAAGAGCTGTTCTGGAAGAACACGAGATACAGGCTGCTGGAAACCTTCGGGACCAACGAAAACGCAACGTCGCTCACTGACGGCGCGGAGCTGACGCTGTTCATCTGGCGCGAATTCGGGGAAAGCCCTGAGCCACCGCCCATTCAAGGGCCTTCAACCGAACAGGTCATCGATCTGCTACGCGGGTCATTCAGATAGGTCAGCGAGGCTGTCCAACGCCGAAAGCATCACCCAACCAAGAGGGAGAAAAAAGTGGTCACTTGTTATCTCAAATACGTCCTGGATCCCTACCAGATTAAAGCATTCGAACACTACGCGACGCTATGGATTCCCCTGGTCGAAAAATTCGGAGGCCAGCACCACGGCTACTTCCTGCCCTCCGAGGGCGCCAATAACGTTGCCTTGGCGATGTTCAGCTTTCCAAGCCTTGCGGCCTACGAGCAGTACCGGCAAGACTCCATGACCGATCCGGACTGCATCGCGGCGTTCAAGTATGCAGAAGACACAAAATGCATCCTCAGCTATGAGCGGTCTTTTTTCCGGCCGGTGTTTGGCAAACAGGCGTAGCAGGCAGCGGCATGGAAACGGGCGCCTTTCGTGCGCCCGTTCTGTCTTCAGCCATTCGATTGCACGGCTTGGGCCTGACGCCCGTTGAACGCCAACGAAAAACAGAAAAAGATCGCCAGCGCAAACCCCGCCGGGAACAGCCAGATACTCTTCCACTCGTGGCTGTCCGCCGACGCATAGTGATCGGTCACCTGCCCCGCCACCCAGAATCCAATGAGCATGCCCAGGCCATAGGTCGCCAGGGTGATCAGCCCTTGCGCCGAGCTTCTGAAGCGCTCCGAGGCCTTGGCATCGGTGTAGATCTGCCCCGACACAAAAAAGAAGTCATAACAGATGCCATGCAGGGCGATGCCGGTGAACAGCATGAACGCCAGGTCGCCATTATTGCCGTAGGCGAACAACAGGTAACGCAAGGCCCAGGCCAGCATCCCCACCAGCAACGCAAGCTTGATCCCGAAGCGCTGGATGAACAGCGGCAGAAGTAGCATGAACAGCACTTCGGACACCTGCCCGATGGCCATTTTCGCCGTGGGATTGGTGACGCCGATTTCCGCCAGGAACGGGTTGGCATTTTGGTAATAAAACGCCAGGGGAATGCAGGTCAGGATCGAGGAACACCAGGTAGCTGCGATCCTTGAGCAAACCCAAGGCGTCCAGGCCGAGCATTTGCTTGAGGCCGCCGCTGCCCGGTTCACGGGGCAGCGGTGCGGTACGGGGCAAGGTGAAGCTGTAGAGGCCCAGCGCGAGGGACGCGATGGCGGACATCAGGAAGGTGTTGCGCAAGCCGCCGGACGCGATCGCCTGTTGCGAGTCCCAGGCAAACACGAAGCTGATCACCACGCCCGCGACGATCCAGCCGATGGTGCCCCACACCCGGATGCGCGAAAACTCCAGCGCCGGGTCGCGCATCTGCCGGAAGGCCACCGAGTTGACCAGGGCCAGGGTCGGCATGTAGATCATCATGTAGGCCAGCACGAACGGGTAAAAAGTGCTGAAGTCGGCGGCGCGATAGAGCTGGAACAGCAACACCGCGCCGATCAGATGCAGCACCGCGAGGATGCGCTCGGCATTGAAGTAGCGGTCGGCGATCAGCCCGATGACGAAAGGCGCAATGATCGCGCCCCAGGACTGCGTGGAGAACGCCATGCCGATCTGCCCGCCGCTGGCCCCCAGGTTGCTGGAGAGGAAAGTGCCGAGGGTGACGAACCAGCCACCCCAGATAAAAAACTGCAGGAACATCATTGCGCTCAATCGCGCACTCATCGTGGTCATGAACTGTCACCTTGTTGTTTTTATTGTCTGGAAAGAATCGGCAGTTTCAGGCGTCGGGCAACCCCAGCAGCCGTCGATTGAAACCCTCCTCGGACGTCACGCTGGCGAAGTCGTCGAAGGCCTTTCGGGTCTTGCTGATCATGTGCTCGCGAATGAAGGCCGCCCCTTCTGCAGCGCCCTGCTCCGAGTCTTTCAGGCAACACTCCCACTCCAGCACCGCCCAACCGGCAAAGTCGTACTGGGTCAGCTTGCTGAAAATCGATTTGAAATCGATCTGGCCATCCCCCAATGAACGGAACCGGCCCGGGCGATCCACCCAACCCTGATAACCGCCGTAGACGCCGGAACGGGCGTCGGGGCGGAATTCAGCGTCCTTGACGTGGAACATGCGGATGCGCTCGTGATAGCGGTCGATGAAGCCCAGGTAGTCCATTTGCTGCAACAGCAGGTGACTCGGGTCGTAGAGGATCGTGGCGCGCGGGTGGTGATCGACGGCCTCCAGGAAGCGCTCGAACGAGGCGCCGTCGTGCAGGTCTTCACCCGGGTGGATTTCATAACAGAGGTCGACGCCGGCCGCTTCGAAGCAATCGAGGATCGGCCGCCAGCGCCGGCCCAGTTCGGCAAACCCCTGCTCGACCAGACCGCTCGGCCGTTGTGGCCATGGGTAGATGTAGGGCCAGAGCAGCGCGCCGGAGAAGGTCGCGTGGGCTTTCAATCCCAGGCGCTGGCTGGCGCGGGCCGCCAGTTTCAACTGGTCGATGGCCCATTCGGTCCGCGCCTGGGGCTGGCCGCGCAGATGCGCGGGGGCGAAGTCGTCGAACAAGGCATCGAACGCCGGGTGCACGGCCACCAACTGGCCTTGCAGGTGAGTCGACAACTCACTGATTTCGACGCCTGCCTCGGCGCACACGGCGTTCAACTCGTCGCAATAACTCTGACTTTCCGCGGCACGGGCCAGGTCTATGTATTGCGTGCCCAGGGTGGGTAGCTGAATGGCCTTGTAGCCTTGGGACGCCGCCCAGCGGGCAATATTGGCCAGGGTATCGAAGGGCGCTTCGGCGGACATGAATTGTGCGAGGAAAATCCCCGGGCCGCGCAGGCCGGTCGGTGCTTGGGAGGTAGGGTTCACGGGCGGGTTCTCCGGGTTCATGGATGGCAGACCAGGGCGGTCCACTTCGCGTCGCCGCGATGGTTGGCGATCGCCGCTTCGATGAAGGCCATGCCGCGTAGCCCGACGTCGATCCCCGGCACGCCGGGGGCGTCGTGGCATTCGACCTTGTTGCGGATCGCGCTGGCGAAGTCGCCGTAAAGATTGGCCATGGCTTCCAGATAACCTTCGGGGTGCCCGGCGGGCAGCCGCATGCGCCGGGTCGCGGCCTCGCACAACCAGGGCTGGCCGACACCGGAGCGCAGGATGCGCATCGGTTGATCGAGGGAACGATGGATCAGGCTCGATGGTTCTTCCTGGCGCCATTCCAGCCCGCCCTTCTCGCCGTAGACGCGGATTTTCAACGGGTTCTCTTCACCGGCGCAGACCTGGCTGGCGATCAACACGCCGGTGGCGCCGGCCGCCATCTTGAACAGCATCGCCGCGTCATCGTCCAGTTGCCGCCCGGCGATGTGCACGCCCAAGGTCGCGCAGATCTGCTCGATGGGTTGATCGGCGACGAATTCGGCCAGGGAAAAGGCATGGGTGCCGATATCGCCAATGCAGCCGCCAAGCCCTGACTGCTCGGGCTGGTCGCGCCAGCCGGCCTGTTTGTTGCCCTGCCCGGCCACATCCCGGCTCAACCAGCCCTGGGGGTACTCGACCATGACCTTGCGCACGGCGCCAATCACGCCGGTGCGCACCATCTTGCGGGCCTGCCAGACCATCGGATAACCCAGGTAGGTGTGCGCCAGCCCGTAGAGGCGGTCGCTGCTTTTCAGCACGGCCTTGAGCGCCAGCAGCTCGGCCAGGTTGAGCGCCGCGGGTTTCTCGCTGAACACATGAAAACCCGCGCTCAGCGCCTGGCTGGCGATCGGTGCATGCAGGTGATTGGGGGTGACGATGACCAGCAGCTCCATGCGCTGGTCCTCGGGCAGAGCGCGTTCGGCCGCCAGCATATGCTGCCAGTCGTTGTAGCAGCGTGAGGCAGGCAAGCCCAAGGCTGCACCGCTGTCCTGATTGTTGCGCGCGTCGCGGCTGAAGGCGCCGCACACCAGCTCAAAATGTCCATCGAGGCCGGCAGCCTGGCGGTGGGCCTTGCCGATGAAGGCGCCCTCGCCGCCCCCGACGAAGCCCATGCGTATTTTTGGGATTACAACGTTCATCGCGAATTTCTCTTGTCCGGGGGAGATTCAAACTCAGGATTGACTATGATGTAACCGGTTACATCATGCCGGGAATTTAGGCGCAGTTGCTTGAGGTGTCAAACCCGGATTAGGCATGAAGATCATTTCAACCCATGGCCTGCCTGCGGTAAGCTCGCCGGCCGCGCTGGCATTTGCCGTTTCGTAACGAGGTTGTCTTGTCCAATATCCGTGAAGTTGCCCGCCTGGCCGGCGTCTCGGTGGCGACCGTGTCCAGGACGCTGAAGTCGCCCGAACGCGTGCTCCCGGAAACCCGGGACAAGGTTAATGCGGCGGTGGAACAGGCCGGCTACCGGCCGAACCTGATGGCTGTGCAATTTCGTTCGCGCAGGACCGGCAACCTGGTGATTCTGGTCCCGGCCATCGCCAACACGTTTTTCGCCCGGGTCATCAGCGGCGCCCAGCAAGCGGCCCAGGCGGCCGGGTACCGCCTGCTGCTGTGCGACACCCAGGGCCGCGAGGAAGTCGAACGGGAATTCGCCGCGCTGGTGCACGCCCATCAGGCCGACGGCGTGATCCAGTTGCGCGCCTACGACCCTTTCGAATCGCCCTCGCCCAACGGCGAGTCACCGCCCTTGGTCAATGCCTGCGAAGTGATTCAGGGCGGGCGTCATCCGACCATCAGCTTGGATAACCGCGCAGCCGCCAAGGCCATGACCGAGCACCTGATTGGGCTGGGCCACCGTCGGATCGGGTTGGTCAAGGGACCGAAAAGCAGCCCGCTGACCCGCGACCGGGTGGCCGGTTATCACGATGCCCTGAGCCAGGCCGGGATTGCCTGCGACCCGGCACTGGTCTGCCACGGCGACTTCACCTTGACCGCCGGTTTCGAGGGGGCGGGCGCGTTGCTGCAACTGGCCGAGCGCCCTACTGCCCTGTTTTGCGAGAACGATGAGATGGCGATCGGCGCGTTGAAGCGCATCAAACAACAGGGGTTGCGCGTGCCCGAGGATATTTCCCTGGTGGGGTTCGATGACATTCCCTTCGCGGCCTATTGCGACCCGCCGTTGACCACCATCGCGCAACCGGCCGAGGTCTTTGGGCAGAAGGCGGTCGAGATGCTGATCGCCCTCATCGAGAAAAAAACCATCCCGCAGCGGCATGTGGTGCTGCCATTCGAATTGACCCTGCGCGACAGCACTGCCGTGCTCTTCAGCGACGCTTGATTCAGCCCTGTTTCAAATCCAGGCAATAGGTGTGGTAACCCGTATCGCGCACATACCCCAGCGACTCATACAGGCGCTGCGCCCCGAGGTTGTCCGTGGCCGTCTCCAGCACCAGGCCTTTGGCGCCGGTGAGCAGCGCAAAGGTTCGGGCGGTGTTCATCAGCAAGGTCCCGACGCCACGACCCCGGGCTGCCGGGGTGGTGAACAGGTCGCTGAGCAGCCAGGTGCGGTGCGCGTCGATGGAGGAGAACGTCGGATACAACTGGACGAACCCCAGCGCCTCACCGTTGGCATCCTGGACAAAGAAGATCGCTGATTCGTCCCGGGCGATGCGCTCGGCGATGAAGTTGCGCGACTGGGTGAGGTTCGATGGCTGGCCGTAGAAACCGCGATAGGCGTCGAAGAGGCTGGCGATTTTGTCGAGGTGGGAGGGGTCGGCGCGCAGGGCCTGGAGTGGCATGTTGATCGACTCCGAACGGATTGATTGATCAGCGGGAAAGGGAAATGTAGATCAAAAGATCGCGGCGTGCGGGAGCTGGTAGAGCAAGCTTGCTCCGAGCGGCGTTCCGACGATGGTGTGAAGGGGCGATGCATTCATTCAGGGTGAACGCGTTATCGTTGACCTCCATCGCGAGCAAGCTTGCTCCTACAGGGAATTTTGTACGGTCGAAGTAGAGGGGGCGGCTGTCAGGCCGCGACGGGTGTTCTGCGGGTGTTTGGTCGGGCGGATCTTGCGCGCGGTTTCCACGAAGGGGGTGACGATCAGGCTGTAGATCGTCAGGTAGCGTTCGTGATCCTGCTCACCCGTGCCAAATCGAACGGGCTCGGGTTTGGAGGTGGTGACGTAGAGCGTGCCGAACATCCAGTCCCAGACAGAAAGGTTGACTCCGAAGTTCTTGTTCAGGTGCCGAGGCGCGTCACTGTGGTGGACCTGATGCTGGGCCGGGCTGTTCAGCACATGCTCGACCACGGGCCCGAAGGAAAGCCAGACATGGCTATGGCGAAGGTTGCCCGCGAACCCATTGAGGATGAACACCAGATAGGTCACGCCGAACAGGGTATAGGCGCCGACTCTCCCGCCACAGGCGTACCAGAAGACCCCGGCATAGGCGCCGAGGCAGAAGGTGATCGCCAGTTTCTCGATAATCTTTTCCACAAAATGCACCCGGCTGGCCGTCGCCGGGACCAGCACCGGCGCCGAGTGATGGACTTTGTGGAACGCCCACAGCCAGCGCGTATGAAACGCGCGATGGCACCAGTAATTGACGAAGTCCTTCAGCACGAACACGCCCAGTCCGTAGAGCAGGGAAAGCGCGAGGTGCTCTTGCACTTGCACCCGCGCGCCCCAGAGGTGGGTGAAGAAGGCGATGTAGTCCCCGGAGCGCAGGATGTACTGGGCCACCAGGCCAACAATGGGCAGCACCAGCGCGACTTTGAGAATGCCCCGCACCAGGAAGTAGCGATAGTCCAGCAAGGCCGAGCGATGAAAATACACCCGGCTGCCGCCGATGAACTGCCAGAAAGCGTGCGCGTCGGTCAGTCCACGGTATTTGCTGAACCGGAACAAACCGTAGGCGACGCAGTAAGCGCTGCAGAGAAAGACCAGGCCGAAGCGACCGTTCAGATCGAAAACACCAAGGAACTGGTCGGCGACAGGTTCGATCACCCACTTGAACAGGTGCGCATGGAGAAGCGCCAGGACATCCACGAAAGCTGGCCTCCGTCGAAGGAAGGGCATTGCGGGACAGAGGGGTTCGACAGGCAAGTTTCAGTGTAGTCCCGTGCCGGGCCCCTGCCCCCTTCCTTCGTCCGTTACCCGACCGAACGACTCAACCGTGCATCTGGTCAGTGCATTCCTGACCGGGCTGATCGGGATTTTCGGTTCCTGATGCGTATGTCCCTGGTAGGGATCACATCGATCCGCGACACCGGACTGCTCAGGCGTGCAAGGCGGGCATTGTGTTCGGCAATGATGTCGTCGGCAGCCATGTTGTCGGTGTCGACGGTGGAATGGGCGTCGGCGGCGAGCACCACGTCATAGCCCAGTTTCAGCGCCTGGCGCACGGTGGCATTGACGCAATAGTCTGTTTGCAGGCCGCAGATGATCACGCGCTCGACGTCCCACTGTTGCAGAATCTGCAGCAGACGGGTCTGGTAAAAAGAATCCCGGGCGGTTTTTCGTACACGCAGGTCTTCGGGTGATGTTTCCAGGCCCTCGGCCAGTTGCCAGCCTTCGCCACCCTGCTGCAGCAGGCTGCCCTTTTCCTCATGTTGAATCAGGATGACCGGAATGCCTGCCATGCGTGCCCTGGCGCTCAGGCCGTTGATGAGATCGATGACACGTTTGATCTCGAAGCATTCATACTCGCCGACGCACAGCAAATGTTGGACGTCGATGATCAGCAGTGCAGTGGTCATGTTTACTTCCTTTAAATCCCAGGGATTCAGGGGACGGAAAAACAGCTCCGCCCCCTTTTAAAACGACCCTCAGTAACCGAGCGACAACCCGGTATTGCGTCGTGGATCGTTCGCGCCGTAGAAACGGTTCTTGCCCACCGGCTTACCGTCCAGCGAAGGCGCGCCGACCAGGATCGCCGCCAGGTGGTTGGCGTCCTGGGGACCGGCAAACTTGTGGCCCCAACTTTCGAGCATCTTTACCGTATCCGGGCTGGTGGTGAAGGTTTCCAGGTTGGTCTCTTCCGGCAACCATTGCTGGTGGAATCGTGGGGCGTCGACCGCTTCCTGGATATTCATCCCGTAGTCGATCACGTTGAGCATGGTCAGCAGGGTCGCGGTGATGATGCGGCTGCCGCCGGGGGTGCCGACGACCATGACCACTTTGCCGTCCTTGGTGACGATGGTCGGGCTCATGGACGACAGCGGTGCCTTGCCGGGCGCGATGGCGTTGGCCTCCCCTTGCACCAGGCCGTACATGTTCGGCACGCCGATCTTCGAGGTGAAGTCGTCCATTTCGTCGTTGAGGATGACCCCGGTCTTGCTGGCCATGACGCCGGCACCGAACCAGTCGTTGAGGGTGTAGGTGACCGACACCGCGTTGCCCCATTTGTCGACGATGGAGTAATGGGTGGTGTTGCTGCCTTCGTGCGGCGCTACCCCGGGTTTGAGCTCGCGGGATACGCCGGCCTTTTGCGGGTCGATGGCGTCGCGGATTTTGGTTGCGTAGTTTTTATCCAGCAGGTGGGCGATCGGGTTTTTCACGAAGTCCGGGTCGCCGAGGTAGCTGTTGCGGTCCACGTAGGCGTGACGCATCGCTTCGATCTGGTAGTGCATGCCCTGGGCCGAGTGGTAGCCCAGGTCTTTCATCGGATAGCCTTCGAGAATGTTCATGATCTCGCAGATCACTACCCCGCCTGAGCTTGGCGGTGGCGCCGACACCACGTGGTAGCCGCGGTAATCGCATTCGATCGGCGCCAGCTCCCGGGTCTTGTACTTGTCGAGGTCGGCCTGGGCGATGATGCCCTTGTTGGCCTGGCTGGAGGTGACGATGGCGTCGGCGACCCAGCCTTTGTAGAAACCGTCGGCGCCCTTCTCGGAGATTTCCCGCAGGGTTTTCGCCAGGTCCTTCTGCACCAGTTTCTGCCCGACCTGCATCGGCTCGCCATTGCTCAGGAAGATCGAGCCGGAATCCTTCATGTCCTTCTTGAACACGTCGGTCGCGTATTCCAGCAATTCGACATCGCCCTGCTCCAGCACAAAACCGTCTTCGGCGAGCTTGATCGCCGGGGCGATCACTTCCTTGCGCGGCTTGGTACCGTACTTCTGCAGGGCCAGTTCCATGCCGGACACCGTGCCCGGTACGCCGACGGCCAGGTGACCCCGGGTGCTGAGGTCCGGGACGACATTGCCTTCCTTGTCGAGGTACATGTCGGCGGTGGCAGCCAGCGGCGCCTTTTCGCGAAAATCGAGGAAGGTCTTGCGCCCGTCCGCCAGTTGAATGGTCATGAAACCACCACCGCCCAGGTTGCCCGCCGCGGGGTAAACCACCGCCAGCGCATACCCCACCGCGACAGCGGCATCGACGGCATTGCCACCGTTCTTGAGCACATCGACGCCCACATGGCTGGCCAGATGCTGGGCGGTGACCACCATGCCGTTTTCGGCCGCAACCGGGGCCACGGAGGCGGCGTGGGCCATCAGGCAGCTCAGCGCCAACGAGGTCGCGATGAGTGATTTGGCAAAAGGTTCGAACTTCATGAGTCAGTCTCTTTTTGTTTTTTTGGCTCTGTAAAAAAACAGAGGAAACGGTCAGGAACAGTTGGCAAGTATGGCTGGGATTGCGTATTGCGCCTCCCCGTCGAGGCAGTATGCTTGGCTACTGATTGGCACTTGCGTGGGGTCTGCCTGCATGACGTACACCTGCACGACCATGGCGTCGCCGGTTGGCGAGCTGAAGCTGGTGGCGAACGGCGGGCGACTGGCGGCCATCCTCTGGGAAAACGACAGGCCGAATCGGGTGTTGCTGGGACCGATGAGAGAAGATCCGGATAATCCGATCCTCGTGCGCACCGTCCGGCAACTGACGGAATACTTCGCCGGTACCCGCAACCGTTTCGAATTGGAGCTGGATTTTGTCGGGACCGAATTTCAGAAAAAGGTCTGGGCGGCGCTGTTGACCATTCCGTTCGGCGAGACGCGCAGCTATAGCCAGATTGCCGAGCAGATCGGCAATCCAGGTGCGGTTCGGGCGGTGGGCGCGGCGAATGGCAGGAACCCGATTTCGATCGTGGCGCCCTGTCATCGGGTGATTGGAGCGTCAGGGAAGCTCACCGGATTTGCCGGTGGGCTTGAGGCAAAGGAGTGGTTGTTGACGCTCGAGGGCGGGCAATGGGGAGGCACCGGAAGACTGGAAGGCTTTTGATTTTCTGCAGGGGCCGGCTTGTCGGATCGCCGCACCGCGGCGAAGGCGGCCTTGAGCCTTGTATTGCCCTTGACGACGCCTTCGCCGGCAAGCCGGCTCCTACAGGGGTTGCCGTTTTCCTCAAAATATCGGTACACCGGTGATCGTGCAGGCCGGCGCATGTTAAATCGCGGTGAAGATGTTTTTCATCGCCGCATACTGCAACAGCATGATGGTCTTCGCATCGCAGATCTCCCCGCGATCGAACGCTGCCAGTGCATCCGCGAATGACCACTCCAGCACTTCCAGTTCCTCTGTCTCCTCCTCCAGTCCGCCGCCCTCGCTGACTTTTGATGAAGCATCGTATTCAGCGATGAAGAAGTGCAGCTTTTCAGTGACCGAGCCCGGGCTCATGTAGGCCTCGAACACCTTTTGCACATGGTGCACGCGATAGCCGGTTTCCTCTTCCGCTTCATCGCGGATGCGCTCTTCAGGCGCGGCCCCTTCAAGCAAACCGGCCGCCACTTCGATCAGCAGCCCATCGTGGCCGTTGACGAATACTGGCAGCCGGAATTGCCGGGTCAGCACCACGGTTTTGCATTCACGGTTGTACAGCAGGATCGCCGCGCCATTGCCGCGGTCATAGACCTCACGGGTCTGGCGTTGCCATTCGCCGTTGTTGCGCTGGTAATCGAAAGTGATTTTCTTCAGCAGGTACCAGTCGTGGGACAACACCTTGGACTCGATGATGTTGACCCGCTCGGCTGTGTTCGACATGCAACCTGTCCCTTGTTCGTCAAAAGGCGCCCATGGTAGACGAAAACGCCCTCAAGCGAGCTGGGCCTTGTACTCCTTCAGGTACTGGCCCGCCAGCGCCTCTTTCTGCTGGTCGTCGAGCAGCTTGCCGGCCTGCTGGAAGAACTTCTGTTCTTCTTCCTTCAGGTGGTGATGAACCTTCTCCGAGAGCTTTTTCGCGGTCGCCAGCCAGGCCGGGCTGGACATCTCGGTCTCGTCGAGGGTCTCCATCATTTCGTCCATCTCGTGATGTTCGGAGATCGCATGGCGGCTGAGGTCGACGCCGTTGTCGAATTCCATCAGCGGGATGTAGAAATGCCGCTCTTCTGCGGTTTCGTGGGCCTGGAGTTCGGACTTGAGCTGCTTGTAGGCCTCGACCCGTTCCGGCGTGTCGCCGCTGGTCTGGATCAGCGCGTTGGCGTAGGTGCGTTGGCGTTCGTGGCTTTCACGCAAGGCTTCAAAAATATTCACGGGGTGTCCTCATGGGCTGCGCTCTGAATGAAGCTGTCTAGGCTAGACATCTGCTGGCGAACGAGGGTTCCACTGAGGACTGGAACAACCACCGCGTGCCGCGATAGGCTTGGGAATGTTGTCCGCCCAGCCATAAGGAAATAGCTCATGCCGCTGCGAATCGAACAGTCGAAAAATCCCACGGATGAAGAACGCCAGGCCATCCTGTTGCCGTTGCTCGCCTATAACGCGCAAAAGGCCGGGGTCTCGACGCCGGAGCCCATTACCCTGCTGGTGCGCGATGAAAGCGGCGAGATTCTCGGCGGGCTCCACGGTCGAGTGTTTTACCGATGGTTATACATCGACCTGCTGTCGGTGCCGGAACAGGGCCGGGGACAGGGCATCGGTTCGACACTGATGCAGATGGCCGAAGACCTGGCGCGGGAGAAGGACTGCATCGGGGTCTGGCTCGACACCTTCGACTTCCAGGCGCCGGCGTTCTACAGGAAGCTGGGTTACAGCGAGTTGGGGCAGATTGCTGACTACCCGCCGGGGCATACGCGCTTTTTCTTTCAGAAGCGCCTCGCGTAGCCCTTGTAGAAGCCGGCTTGCCGGCGAAGGCGTTGTGTCAGGCGACGTTGATCTCGCCAGTGATGGCCTCTTCGCTGGCAAGCCAGCTCCTACAGGGGATGTGTGGTGCCCGTCAGGTCAGAGGCAGGTCGCCAGCGCCGCCAGCCGGCGCTTGGCGACAAAGTCATCCTTCTGCGCGTAGTAGTTCAACCGGGTTCCGGAGGCATCGGTGGTCACGTCGACAAAGGATTCCGCCGAGCGCGTGTAAACCGTAGACCCACCCTTCTTGCCCGGCTCCAGATATGCACTGGCATCGACCCCGAACACCGCCTCGTCCTGCCAGGAAAACTGCACGCACTGGGCGACGACCTTTTCCGGTTTGTTCGAGGTCAGGGTTTTGTACGGGGTTGCAGTGCGGGCATCGTTCATCGCCGAGCCGGCACAACCGGCCAGCAAGGTTACGGCCAGCGCCACCATCAGAATTCGCATTGCGTTCGCTCATCAAGAAAAAGCGGACTGTATCACCGTGGCACGGCGTATCGTTCTGCTTTACTTCATTTATACCGCGACACCGGGAGCCGATTCGCGCACCCTGTCGCGCCATTAACGCTGCATCGCGCCTTTTTTCTGGAAAGACCCATGACACCCAACGCCGAATACTACAAACCCACCGCTGAATACGCCGACAAGCTGATCAGCCAGATCGGTCAGACGCCTTCCTGGATCGCCAAGCGCATTGGCGTCACCGACAAGCGGATTCGTTACATCCTCGACGGCGAACGCACCGTCAAAGGTGAAACCACGCCGATCCAGATGACCTACCCCGAGCAGTTTGCCCTCGAGTGCCTGGCCGCTGCGGCTAAAGCCAGCAAGAAGCAGTCTGCGTAATCCATTTGCAAGGAGCGACCATGGCGGCAACTGAACAGCAACACGAACAGGCGCTGAAGAGATTTCTCGATGAGCGCCCGGAGCTGCGCGTCGAACTCGACACCCTCAACCCACTGCTGGCCCAGGCCAAGGGCGAGACCCAGGCGCAGTTCCGCGACGAGCGCCTGCATGAAGCCTTCGAAGCCGAAGCCGAGCGTCTCGAACTGTTTGCCTGGGAACTGACCCTGCAATTGACCGCCGCCACGCCGGAGGACTACCAGGCGCAACGCATGGAAGTGCACAAGGAAGTGGCCGAGATGGCCGGTATGGACTGGCGGGAGTATTGCGAGTTATATGGATTGAGCAAGTGACCGTCGCCGCGCAAGGATTTATCTAACGATGCTGCCTTCGTCCTCCAGCACCCATGCCAGTCCGGGCCATCTGCATATCCAGAAATGGCGCGGGCGCATCGGCCTGTCGCTGGTGGCCGCACTCTCGGTACTGGCCGGGATGACCGATGCCATCGGCTTCATGGCCAGCGGCGACTTCGTTTCTTTCATGAGCGGCAACACCACCCGTCTCGCCGTGGCCATCAGCGACGGCGACATGGGCCTGACCTTGCGCCTGACGATACTGGTGGCCACGTTCGTCATCGGCAATGCCCTGGGCATCGTCGTCAGCCGTCTCGGCGGCCGGCGGGCACTGCCCTTGCTGCTGCTCATCGCTACCCTGCTGTGCGGTGCTGCTGCCTGGCCTTATGAGGAACAGCTGCCGGCGTTGCTGGCGGCGATCATTGCCATGGGCATGCTCAATGCCGCCGTGGAAGAAGTGAACGGTTTGCCGGTCGGCCTGACCTATGTCACCGGCGCCCTGTCGCGCTTCGGCCGCGGGCTGGGGCGCTGGATGCTCGGCGAACGGCGCAACGGCTGGCGGGTGCAGTTGATTCCCTGGGCCGGGATGTTTGCCGGCGCGGTGCTGGGGGCGGTGCTGGAACATCATCTTGGGCTCAGGGCACTGTTTGTCAGCGGGTTGCTGGCGGGCGGGATCGGGGTGCTGTCGTTGAAGATTCCGCGGCGGTGGCAGTTGGGGTATATGCCGCGTTGAGTGGCTTATCCCATTCAACATTGATGTCGCCTGATAGGCCGCTTTCGCTGGCAAGCCAGCTCCTACAGGGGATTTGTGCCGTACATATCATTGAGATCCACCACAGAACCCCTGTAGGAGCTGGCTTGCCAGCGAAGGGGGCGACTCGGTCCATGAATAAACCCCCTTAGCCGCCCCACCGATAAAGCTTTATCATGACCGCAGTTCCGCTGATCGAGTCCGTCATGAAGTTCGCCATCGCGCTGTTTTCCGCCGCCCATGCGCCCTCCTCGCGCCGCGCCTTGCTGTTCGCCCAGGCCGCGCTGGCCGGCGGGCATGAGATTGTCCGGCTGTTTTTCTACCAGGACGGCGTTCATAACGTCTCCAGTAGCGTGGTCACCCCGCAGGATGAGCTGGATGTGCCAAGGCAATGGCGCACCTTCGTCACCGAGCATCAACTGGACGGCGTCGTCTGTATCGCCGCCGCCCTGCGGCGTGGCGTGTTGAACGCAGAAGAAGCCGGGCGCTACCAGCGCGAAGCGGTCGCCGTGGTCGCGCCGTGGGAGTTGTCCGGGCTGGGGCAATTGCATGACGCGGTGCAGGACGCTGACCGCCTGATCTGTTTCGGAGGGGCGTGAAAATGCCCAGATCCTTACTGATTATCAGTCGTCAGTCCCCTTGGTCCGGGCCGAGTGCGCGGGAAGCGCTGGACGTCGTGCTGGCCGGCGGCGCTTTTGATTTGCCTGTGGGCCTGCTGTTCCTCGATGATGGCGTGTTCCAGCTCGCCGCGAAGCAAGACGCCAGGGCCTTGCAACAGAAAGATCTGAGCGCCAACCTGCAGGCGCTGCCGATGTTCGGCGTCGACGACCTGTTCGTCTGTGGCGACAGCGCGGCCGAACGCGGCCTGGACCCGAAGGTTTTGTCGCTCGAAGAAGCCCAGGTGCTGAGCACTGGCGAAATCACCGCGCTTATTGACCGTTACGACCAGGTGATCACTATCTGATGTCGACTTTACATGTGTTGTCCCATTCCCCTTTCGGCGACGATCGCCTGACCAGTTGCCTGCGCGTGATCGGCGCCGAGGATGCGCTGCTGCTGTCTGGCGACGCAGCCTATGCCTTGCAACCGGGTACCGCGCCGTTCAATACCCTGGGCACCCGCGGCCTGAACCTGTTTGTGCTGGCCGAAGACGCCCAGGCTCGCAACCTGCAAACGCCGGACTGGGCCGAGGTCATCGACTACCCGGCCTTCGTCGAGCTGTCGATCCGCTACGACAAGGTCAACAGTTGGCTATGAACGTCCTGACCGTGGGCGCCCGTGCCATCGAGCTGGACAAGGACGGTTTCCTGCTCGAATTGAGCGACTGGTCCTGCGAGGTCGCCAGCGCCCTCGCCGCCGCCGAAGACATCGAGTTGAGCCCCGAACACTGGGAGATCCTCGAATTGCTGCGCAGTTTCTACAGCGAATTCCAGCTGTCCCCGGCCACGCGTCCGCTGATCAAGTACACCGCATTGAAACTCGGCCCGGACAAAGGCAACAGCCTGCACCTGAACCGACTGTTCAAAGGCACCCCTGCCAAACTCGCCGCGAAACTGGCGGGCCTGCCCAAACCGACGAATTGCTTATGACCGACTATCCAGCGCTGACCCTTGAAACACCCGCCGAGCACCCGTTCGCCCAGTTCGTGCGCATCCTCGGCAAAGGCAAACGTGGCGCCCGCGACCTGACCCGGGTCGAAGCGCGTGAAGCCATGGGCATGGTGCTCGACGACAAGGTCGAGGACACCCAGCTCGGCGCGTTCCTGATGCTGCTGCGGCACAAGGAAGAAAGCGCCGAAGAGATGGCGGGGTTCACCGAAGCCTTGCGTGAACGCTTGCAGGCGCCGGCGTTGAAGGTCGATCTGGACTGGCCGACCTATGCCGGCAAGAAACGTCATCTGCCGTGGTACCTGCTGGCGGCCAAGTGCCTGGCGCAGAACGGTGTGCGGATCTTCATGCACGGTGGCGGCGCACACACGGCGGGACGGCTGTACAGCGAGCAACTGCTCGATGAGTTGAATATTCCTTTGTGCCGCAACTGGCAGCAGGTCGGCGCGGCGCTGGATCAGGGCGGCCTGGCGTTCATGCCGCTGATGGACTGGGCGCCGCAATTGCAGCGGATGATCGATCTGCGCAACACCCTGGGTCTGCGTTCGCCGATCCATTCCCTGGCACGGATCCTCAATCCATTGGGCGCTCGCTGTGGCCTGCAGAGCATTTTTCACCCCGGCTACCAGGCCGTGCATCGCGACGCCAGCGGCTTGCTCGGCGACACCGCAATCGTGGTGAAAGGCGACGGTGGCGAGATCGAGATCAACCCCGACGCCGACAGCCATTTGTACGGCACCACCGGTGGCGAGAGCTGGGACGAGGAATGGCCGCAACGCTCAGCGCAACGCCACGTCAAACCGGCCAGCCTCGATCCCGAGCATTTGAAAGCCGTCTGGCGCGGCGACGTGGTCGACAGCTATCCGCAGATGGCGCTGATTTCGACCATGGCCCTGGCGTTACGCGGCCTCGGTCAGAGCCGCGAACAAGCCTTCGACACCGCCCAGCAGTATTGGGACGCACGGGACAGATCGATTTAACCGATCATAATCGCCCAACCTTTGCGCTATTTGTTCGAACCTATGGGAATAGACTCCTCTCCAACGCTTATTGGTCGAGGAGTCTGAAAATGGGTTTATTAGTCGAAGGCCGCTGGCATGACCAGTGGTACGAGAGCAGCAAGGACGGCGCGTTCAAGCGTGAACAGGCGCAGCGCCGCAACTGGGTGACCGCCGATGGCAAGCCAGGCCCGACCGGTGTCGGCGGCTTTGCCGCCGAAGCCGGTCGCTATCATCTCTATGTGTCTCTCGCCTGTCCGTGGGCCCACCGCACGTTGATCCTGCGCAAACTCAAAGGCCTGGAAAGCCTGATCGATGTGTCCGTGGTCAGCTGGCTGATGCTGGAAAACGGCTGGACCTTCGACCAGCACCTGGGCTCGACGGGCGACAAGCTCGATCATTTCCAGTTCATGCACCAGCGCTACACCGCCGATACCGCCGACTACACCGGCCGCGTCACTGTGCCGGTGCTCTGGGACAAACAACAGAACCGTATCGTCAACAATGAATCGGCGGAGATCATCCGCATGTTCAACAGCGCTTTCGATGACTTGACCGGCAATGATCTGGACCTTTATCCGGCACCGTTGCGCAGCGAGATTGATGGGTTGAACGAGCGGATTTATCCGGCCGTGAACAACGGCGTGTATCGCGCCGGATTCGCCACCTCGCAGAAGGCTTATGAAGAGGCGTTCGACGAGTTGTTCGCCGAGCTGGATCGGCTGGAGCAGTTACTGGGCGCCAATCGTTATCTGACCGGCGAGTACCTGACGGAAGCCGACATTCGGCTGTTTACCACGATGATTCGCTTCGACGCGGTGTACTACGGGCACTTCAAGTGCAACCTGCGGCGGATAGCGGACTATCCGAATCTGTCGAACTGGCTGCGGGAGATTTATCAGTGGCCGGGGATTGCTGAAACGGTGAGTTTTGAGCATATCAAGCATCACTATTACGGCAGTCACAAGACCATCAATCCGACGGGGATTGTGCCTAAGGGACCGGCGCAGGATTTCACGGCGGCGCATGATCGGGGGCGGTTGAGCGGGAAAGGGGTTTGGCGCAAAGCTGCGGTCTGATCTGAAGTATGGGGTGGTTTTGAGGCCCTCTTCGCGAGCAAGCCCGCTCCCACATTTGACCGTGTTCTTCAGTTAGAACGCGACTAAATGTGGGAGCGGGCTTGCTCGCGAAGGGGCGCGACTCGTTTTCTAGACTTGCGCCTGAGCGCCCTCGAACCACGCCAGTTTCTCGCGCAATTGCACCACTTCCCCAACAATCACCAATGTCGGCGCATGCACTTCATGCTCCGCCACCAGCTGCGGAAGGTCGGCCAAGGTGCCGGTAAACACCCGCTGATTGACCGTGGTGCCCTGCTGAATCAACGCCGCCGGGGTATCCGCCGCCCGGCCGTGCTTGATCAACTGCTCACAGATGATCGGCAACCCCACCAGCCCCATGTAGAACACCAGGGTTTGCGCCGGCGCGACCAGGTCGGCCCACGGTAGATCGGTGGAACCATCCTTCAAGTGCCCGGTGACGAACCGCACCGACTGCGCGTAATCGCGGTGGGTCAGCGGAATCCCGGCATAGGCCGCGCAACCGCTGGCGGCCGTGATCCCCGGCACGACCTGGAACGGGATGCCATGGGCCGCCAGCTCTTCGATCTCTTCACCGCCGCGGCCGAAGATAAACGGATCGCCGCCTTTCAGGCGCACCACGCGCTTGCCGGCCTTGGCCAGATCCACCAGGCGCTGGTTGATCTGATCCTGGGGCACGGCGTGCTCGGCGCGGCGTTTGCCGACGTAGACCCGCTCGGCATCGCGACGGCACAAATCGAGAATTGCCGGCGCCACCAAGCGGTCATACAGCACCACATCGGCTTGCTGCATCAGGCGCAAGGCGCGGAAGGTCAGCAGGTCGGGATCACCCGGGCCGGCGCCGACCAGATACACTTCGCCCGTTGCAACCGGTGCTTCACCGGCAATTTTCGCCAACATCAAGCGCTCGGCTTCGGCGCCCTGCCCGGCCAGTTGCCGGTCGGCAATCGGGCCCTGGAACACATCTTCCCAGAATGCCCGACGCTGCTGCACATCCGGGAACAGGCGTTTGACCTGGCCGCGGAAACGCGCCGCCAGACCGGCCAGTTGCCCGTAGGTGGACGGAATCCAGGTTTCCAGTTTGGCGCGGATCAAGCGTGCCAGCACCGGCGCATCGCCGCCGCTGGACACCGCGATGATCAGCGGCGAACGGTCGACGATCGCCGGGAAGATCACGCTGCACAGGGCTGGCGCGTCCACCACGTTGACCGGCACGCAACGCCGATGGGCATCGGCGGAGACTTGTGCATTGAGTGGTTCGTCGTCGGTGGCGGCAATGATCAGCCCGCAACCGTCCAGATCGGCCTCGACGTAACCGCGCACCAGGCACTCGCCACCGCTGCCGGTCACCAGTTCCCGCAGTTGCGGTTCGATGTCCGGTGCGACCACCCGCAGCAGTGCACCGGCTTCGGCCAGCAGGCGGGATTTGCGCAAGGCAATTTCCCCGCCGCCGACGACCAATACACGACTGCCGCGAAGGTTATGAAACAGCGGCAGATAGTCCATTTAGCCGATGACCTCGATGCCACCCATGTACGGTTTCAGCACGTCAGGCACACGGATCGAACCGTCGGCCTGCTGATAGTTTTCCAGCACCGCCACCAGGGTACGCCCGACCGCCAGGCCGGAACCGTTGAGGGTGTGAACCAGTTCGGGTTTGCCGGTTTCCGGATTGCGGAAACGCGCTTGCATCCGACGGGCCTGGAAATCGCCGCAGTTGGAGCACGAGGAAATCTCGCGGTACTTGTCCTGGCTCGGGATCCACACTTCCAGGTCGTAGGTCTTGACGGCGCTGAAGCCCATGTCGCCGGTGCACAGCGCCAGGGTGCGGTAAGGCAGCTCCAGCAGTTGCAGGACTTTCTCGGCGTTGGCAGTCAGGCCTTCCAGCGCGTCCATCGAAGTCGACGGCTCGACGATCTGCACCATCTCGACCTTGTCGAACTGGTGTTGGCGAATCATGCCGCGGGTGTCGCGCCCCGAGGCGCCAGCTTCACTGCGGAAGCACGGCGTGTGCGCCACGAACTTGATCGGCAGCAGTTTCGAATCGACGATTTCGCCGGCGACGATGTTGGTCAGCGACACTTCGGCGGTCGGGATCAGGTACAGGTCGGCTTCGCCTTCGCGAGCGATCTTGAACAGGTCTTCTTCGAACTTCGGCAGCTGACCGGTGCCTTGCAGCGCCGGCGCCTGGACCAGGTAAGGCGTATAGGCCTCTTCGTAGCCGTGTTCGCTGGTGTGCAGGTTAATCATGAACTGCGCCAGGGCGCGGTGCAGACGGGCGATCGGGCCACGCAGCAGGGCGAAACGCGCGCCGGACAGCTTGGCGGCGGTTTCGAAATCCAGCCAGCCAAATTTCTCGCCCAGGGCCACGTGGTCCTGAACCGGGAAATCGAACGCCGTTGGCGTGCCCCAGCGGCGTACTTCAACGTTGCCTTCTTCGTCGTCGCCGATCGGCACCGATTCGTGCGGCAGGTTGGGGATGCCGAGCAGGATCGAGTCCAGATCGGTCTGGATTGCGTCCAGCTCGACTTTACCGGCGCTCAATTCGTTCGCCATGCGCTCGACATCGGCCATCAGCGGCGCGATGTCTTCACCGCGTTGCTTGGCCTGACCGATGGATTTGGAACGTGCATTACGCTCAGCCTGCAGTGCTTCGGTGCGGGTCTGGACGGTCTTGCGCTGTTCTTCCAGCGCTTCGATGCGCGCAACATCCAGGGTGTAGCCACGGGATGC
>Ga0213829_1000610_pt1 | contig 32239 bp, 29 predicted proteins | sample MC6MC0896MG_FD_180665 | JGI IMG/M metagenome (GOLD analysis project Ga0213829, IMG submission 180665) | Enriched soil aggregate microbial communities from Iowa State University, Ames, United States - MC6-MC0896-MG | ecosystem: Environmental > Terrestrial > Soil > Unclassified | place: USA: Iowa...
AGGAACAACGATGACGAATCTAAAAAAACGCGAACGAGCGAGAACGAATGCATCGTTAATCTCTATGGTGCAGCGTTTTTCTGATATCACCATCATGGTCGGTGGATTGTGGGCGGTGTGTCGGATCAGCGGACAATCGTTCTTATATATGCATCTGCTGATGGCGCTGATTGCGCTGGTCGTGTTTCAGATGATCGGCGGGATGACGGATTTCTATCGTTCGTGGCGCGGCGTCAAAATGACCACCGAACTGATGCTGCTGCTGCAGAACTGGACCCTGAGCCTGATCTTCAGCGCGGGCCTGGTGGCGTTCAGCCATGATTTTGACAATCGTCTGGTGACCTATCTCTGCTGGTATCTGCTGACCTGCGTCGGCATGGTGGTTTGCCGCTCTCTTATCCGCTTTGGCGCGGGCTGGCTGCGCAACCGGGGTTATAACCGTCGCTTCGTTGCCGTGGCAGGGGATTTGCCGGTCGGGCGGGTGCTGCTCGACAGCTTCCGCAAAGAGCCGTGGTTAGGTTTTGAAGTGGTGGGGATTTATCACGACGCGAAGCCTGGCGGCGTGCCTGCGGACTGGGCGGGCAATTACGAGCAGCTTATTGAAGACGCGAAAGCCGGCAAAATTCACAACGTCTACATCGCCATGCAGATGAAAGACGAATCCCGCATTAAGCAACTGATGCGCGAGCTGGCGGATACCACCTGTTCGGTGATCCTGATCCCGGACGTGTTTACGTTCAACATCCTTCACTCCCGCATTGAAGAGGTGAACGGTGTGCCGGTCGTACCGCTGTACGACACGCCGCTGTCAGGTATTAACCGCGTGCTGAAGCGTCTGGAAGATATCGTGCTCTCTTCGCTGATTTTACTGCTCATCTCCCCGGTGCTGTGCTGCATCGCCCTGGCGGTGAAGCTGAGCTCTCCCGGACCGGTTATCTTCCGTCAGACCCGCTACGGCATGGACGGTAAGCCGATTATGGTGTGGAAATTCCGCTCCATGAAGGTGATGGAAAACGACAAGGTGGTAACCCAGGCAACGCAGAACGATCCGCGCGTCACCCGCGTGGGGAACTTCCTGCGTCGTACCTCGCTGGACGAGCTGCCGCAGTTCATCAACGTGTTCACCGGCGGGATGTCGATTGTCGGACCTCGCCCGCACGCGGTCGCGCATAACGAGCAGTACCGTTCGCTGATTGAAGGCTACATGCTGCGCCATAAGGTGAAGCCGGGCATCACGGGCTGGGCGCAGATTAACGGCTGGCGCGGTGAAACCGACACGCTGGAAAAAATGGAAAAACGTATTGAGTTCGATCTGGAGTACATCCGTGAGTGGAGCGTCTGGTTCGATATCAAGATTGTTTTTCTGACCATCTTCAAAGGTTTCGTGAACAAAGCGGCGTATTAAGATGAGCTTACGTGAAAAAACCATCAGCGGCGCGAAGTGGTCAGCGATGGCGACTATCGTCATCATTGGCCTTGGCCTGGTGCAGATGACCGTCCTGGCGCGCATTATCGATAATCACCAGTTCGGTCTGCTGACCGTTTCGCTGGTGATTATCGCGCTGGCCGATACGCTGTCTGACTTTGGTATCGCCAACTCGATTATCCAGCGCAAAGAGATTAGCCACCTTGAACTGACCACGCTCTACTGGCTGAACGTGGGGCTGGGGATTTTCGTGTTTGTGCTGGTCTTCCTGCTGAGCGACACCATCGCCAGCGTGCTGCACAACCCGGATCTCGCGCCGCTGATGCGTACGCTGTCGTTTGCTTTCGTGGTGATCCCGCACGGGCAGCAGTTCCGCGCGCTGATGCAAAAAGAGCTCGAGTTCAACAAGATCGGCATGATCGAGACCAGCGCCGTGCTGGCGGGCTTTACCTTCACCGTGGTGAGCGCCCATTTCTGGCCACTGGCGATGACGGCCATTCTGGGGTATCTGGTTAACTCTGCCGTACGCACGCTGCTGTTTGGCTATTTTGGCCGCAAAATCTACCGTCCGGGGCTGCATTTCTCTCTCGCTTCCGTCTCGTCCAACCTGCGCTTTGGCGCATGGCTGACGGCGGACAGTATCATCAACTATGTCAATACCAACCTTTCAACGCTGGTGCTGGCACGTATTCTCGGCGCGAGCGTGGCGGGAGGCTACAACCTGGCCTACAACGTTGCGGTCGTTCCCCCGATGAAGCTAAACCCGATTATTACCCGCGTGCTGTTCCCGGCGTTTGCCAAGATTCAGGACGACACCGAGAAGCTGCGCGTCAATTTTTACAAGCTGCTTTCGGTGGTGGGGATTATTAACTTCCCGGTGCTGCTGGGGCTGATGGTGGTTTCCAGCAACTTCGTGCCGCTGGTGTTTGGCGAAAAGTGGAACGGAATTATCCCGATCCTGCAGCTGCTTTGCGTGGTGGGGCTGCTGCGCTCCGTGGGGAATCCGATTGGTTCCCTGCTGATGGCGAAGGCGCGCGTGGATATCAGCTTTAAGTTCAACGTCTTTAAAACCTTCCTGTTTATTCCGGCAATTATCGTGGGTGGACACATGGCGGGTGCCATCGGCGTCACGCTGGGCTTCCTGCTGGTGCAGATTATCAACACCGTTCTGAGCTACTTCATCATGATCAAACCGGTGCTGGGTTCCAGCTACCGTCAGTACATCCTGAGCCTGTGGCTGCCGTTCTATCTCTCATTGCCGACCCTGGCGGTGAGCTACGGCCTGGGCATTATCCTCAGCGGCCATCTGCCGCTGGCCGCGCTGCTGGCGGTGCAGGTCGCCGCGGGCGCGCTGGCCTTCGTCGTGATGATTGTGCTGTCGCGCAATGCGCTGGTGGTAGAGATGAAGCGCCAGTTTTGCCGTAACGAAAAAATGAAAACGCTGCTTCGCGCAGGCTAGTTATTTAAGAGGCCATTATGAAATTATTAATTCTTGGCAACCATACCTGCGGCAACCGTGGCGACAGCGCCATCCTGCGCGGTTTACTGGATGCGATTAACACCCTTAAGCCTGAGACCGAAGTGGACGTGATGAGCCGTTATCCGGTCAGTTCATCCTGGTTACTGAACCGTCCGGTGATGGGCGACCCGCTCTACAGCCAGATGAAACAGCATAACAACGCCGCGGGCGTGATGGGGCGCGTGAAGAAAGTGCTGCGCCGTCGCTACCAGCACCAGGTGCTGCTTTCCCGCGTGACCGACACCGGCAAGCTGCGCAATATTGCTATCGCGCAGGGCTTTACCGATTTCGTTCGTCTGCTGTCGGGCTATGACGCCATTATCCAGGTTGGCGGTTCGTTCTTCGTCGATCTCTACGGCGTGCCGCAGTTTGAGCATGCGCTTTGTACGTTCATGGCGAAAAAGCCGCTGTTTATGATTGGCCACAGCGTGGGGCCTTTCCAGGACCCGCAGTTTAACCAGCTGGCAAACTACGTTTTCGGCCACTGCGATGCCCTGATCCTGCGCGAGTCGGTCAGCCTCGATATGATGAAGCGCAGCGAGATCGATACGTCAAAAGTTGAGCACGGCGTGGACACGGCCTGGCTGGTGGATCACCAGGATGACAGCTTCCAGGCAAGCTACGCGGTGCAGCACTGGCTCGACGTGGCGGCGAAACAGAAAACCGTCGCGATTACCCTGCGCGAGCTGGCGCCCTTCGATAAGCGTTTAGGCACGACGCAGGCGGCGTATGAGAAAGCGTTCGCCGACGTGGTGAACCGCGTGCTGGACAGCGGTTATCAGGTGCTGGCGCTGTCCACCTGCACCGGTATCGACAGCTACAACAAAGATGACCGCATGGTGGCGCTTAACCTGAGTCACCTGGTGAACGACCCGTCACGCTACCACGTGGTGATGGACGAGCTGAACGACCTGGAGATGGGCAAGCTGCTCTCCGCCTGTGACCTCACCGTTGGCACTCGCCTGCACTCGGCCATTATCTCCATGAACTTCGGCACGCCAGCGATTGCCATCAACTACGAGCACAAATCAGCGGGCATTATGCAGCAGCTTGGCATGCCGGAAATGGCGGTCGATATTCGTCATCTTCTCGACGGTTCTCTGGGGGCCATGGTCGGCGACACGCTGGGACAGCTGCCTGCGATTAACGAACGCCTGGCCGTGGCGGTGAAAGCCGAGCGCGAAAAAGGGATCGGCATGGTGAAATCGGTGCTCGACCGCGTCGGGGAGGGGAAATGAAGGTTGGTTTCTTCTTACTGAAATTTCCGCTGTCGTCTGAGACCTTTGTACTGAACCAAATCACTGCGTTTATCGATATGGGATATGACGTGGAGATTATCGCCCTGCAAAAGGGCGATACGCAAAATACCCATGCGGCGTACACCCAGTATGGGCTGGAAGCCAAAACCCGCTGGCTGCAGGATGAGCCGGGCGGGCGGCTGAACAAACTGCGCTACCGCGCCAGCCAGACGCTGCGCGGGCTGCACCGCCCCTCGACGTGGCGAGCGCTGAACGTGTCACGCTACGGGGCGGAATCCCGCAATCTGATCCTCTCCGCCATTTGCGGGCAAACGGCGCAGCCGTATCGTGCGGATGTGTTTATCGCCCACTTCGGCCCGGCGGGCGTGACCGCCGCGAAGCTCCGCGAGCTCGGGGTAATTGACGGCAAAATCGCGACCATTTTCCACGGTATCGATATCTCCAGCCGGGAAGTGCTGAACCACTATACCCCGGAGTATCAGCAGCTTTTCCGACGCGGTGACGTGATGCTTCCCATTAGTGAACTGTGGGCCGGACGGCTTAAAAACATGGGCTGCCCGGGAGAGAAAATTACCGTTTCGCGTATGGGGGTGGATCTTACCCGCTTCACTCGCCGTCCGGTGAAGGTGCCGGGCAAACCGCTGCAGATCATCTCCGTCGCTCGCCTGACCGAGAAGAAAGGGCTGCATGTGGCCATTGAAGCCTGCCGCCAGCTGAAGGCGCGCGGGGTGGATTTCCACTATCGCATTCTGGGCATTGGGCCGTGGGAGCGTCGTCTGCGCACGCTTATCGAGCAGTATCAGCTGGAAGATGTTGTCGAGATGCCGGGCTTCAAGCCGAGCCACGAGGTCAAGGCCATGCTTGATGAAGCGGATGTGTTCCTGCTGCCTTCCGTCACGGGCACCGATGGCGATATGGAAGGCATTCCGGTGGCGCTGATGGAGGCGATGGCCGTGGGCATTCCGGTGGTATCGACCCTGCACAGCGGGATCCCGGAGCTTATCCAGTCTGACTATTCCGGCTGGCTGGTGCCGGAAAATAACGCCATGGCCCTGGCCGATCGATTAGCGGCATTCAGCGACATCGACCAGCAGGCGCTGGAGCCCGTGCTCCACAATGCCCGACAAAAAGTAGAAACCGATTTTAACCAGCAGGTGATTAATCGCCAGTTAGCGAGCCTGCTGCAAACGTTGTAACGCCGAGGTTGTATGCTGAAAAAGATTACCCGACGCACCTTCGTCTCTTCTCTGTCCGTTCTGGCCGCCGCGCCGCTGCTGTCGTCCCGCCTTGCGCGGGCTGCAACCGGAAGAACGGTTTCTGTAAATCAGTACAATAACAACGACTGGATCGCCGCCTTTAAGCAGGCGTTTAAAGAAGGGGACACGGTTGTTGTCCCTGAGGGGCTCACCTGCGAAAACATCAATACGGGCATTTTCATTCCTGACGGGAAAACGCTGCTGATCCGCGGGGCGTTAACCGGCAACGGACGCGGCCGCTTCGTCCTTCAGGAGGGCAGTAAGGTCATTGGCGAGGGCGCGGGACGCACGGAAAATATTACCCTGGACGTTCGCGGCTCTGACTGTGCGATCAAAGGACTCGCGATGAGCGGGTTTGGTCCGGTGACGCAGATCTACATCGGCGGGAAGAAGCCCAGCGTGATGCGCAATCTTGTCATTGATAACATCAGCGTGAGCCAGGCCAACTATGCCATCCTGCGCCAGGGTTTCCATAACCAGGTGGACGGCGCCCGCATCACCAACAGCAAGTTTAGCCACCTGCAGGGCGATGCCATCGAGTGGAACGTCGCCATCAATGACCGCAATATCCTGATTTCCGACCATGTGATCGACAACATCAACTGCACAAACGGCAAGATCAACTGGGGCATTGGCATTGGCCTCGCCGGAAGCACCTACGATAATGACTATCCGGAAAAGCAAACCGTTAAGAACTTCGTGGTGGCCAACATCACCGGCAGCAACTGCCGTCAGCTCGTGCACGTTGAAAACGGCAAGCATTTTGTTATCCGTAATATAAAGGCCAAAAATATTACGCCCGACTTTAGTAAAAAGGCGGGAATAGACAACGCCACGGTAGCAATTTATGGCTGTGATAATTTCATTATTGATAATGTCGACATGGTAAATAGTGCCGGAATGCTCATCGGCTACGGCGTGATTAAAGGCGATTATTTGTCCATTCCGCAAAACTTTAAGCTCAACAATATTCACCTCGATAATCGCCAGCTGGCGTACAAGCTGCGCGGAATACAAATTTCATCCGGCAACGCCACGTCATTTGTTGCGATTACTAACGTCGAGATGCAGCGCGCTACCCTGGAACTGCATAATAAGCCTCAGCATCTTTTCTTACGAAATATCAATGTGATGCAGGAAGCTGCCGTGGGGCCTGCCCTGAAGATCAATTTCGACTTGCGCAAGGACGTGCGGGGCAAATTTATGGCTAAAGACGAGACGCTACTGTCGCTGGCGAACATAAAAGCCGTCAATGAGAAGGGGCAAAGCTCGGTGGATATCGACCGGGTTGATCAGCAGGTGGTGAATACCGAGCGGCTAAATTTTGCGCTTCCGCACAGATAATCGACAATTGTCGATTTTGGGACTATTCCTGGCACAAAAGCGTGATCTAATCAGATTACAACTACAGAAATTAGTGTAGCCAGGGCGTAACATTACCTAATAATCACGGCAAATCATGCTGGCGAAAACGGGTTTAAGAGCTATAATTCGTCAACCATTTTAAGGTGGAAGATATAATGATTAATTTGAAAGCAGTCATTCCGGTAGCAGGCCTGGGCATGCATATGCTGCCAGCCACAAAAGCCATTCCTAAAGAGATGCTGCCGATCGTCGACAAGCCGATGATTCAGTACATTGTCGACGAGATTGTTGCTGCAGGGATCAAAGAAATCGTCCTGGTTACGCACTCGTCTAAGAATGCGGTAGAAAACCACTTCGACACCTCTTACGAACTCGAGGCGCTGCTTGAGCAGCGCGTCAAACGCCAGCTGCTGGCGGAAGTACAGTCTATTTGTCCGCCGGGCGTGACCATCATGAACGTGCGCCAGGCGCAGCCGCTGGGGCTGGGTCACTCCATTCTGTGCGCTCGCCCGGTTGTGGGTGATAACCCGTTCATCGTTGTGCTGCCGGACATCATCATTGATACCGCGTCTGCCGATCCGCTGCGCTACAACCTGGCGGCAATGGTCGCACGTTTCAATGAGACGGGCCGTAGCCAGGTACTGGCGAAACGCATGAAAGGGGATCTCTCCGAGTACTCCGTTATTCAGACGAAAGAGCCGCTGGAGACAGAAGGGCAGGTGAGCCGCATCGTTGAGTTCATCGAAAAACCGGATCAGCCACAGACGCTGGATTCTGACCTGATGGCGGTGGGCCGTTATGTTCTGAACGCAGATATCTGGGCCGAGCTGGAAAAAACCGAGCCAGGCGCCTGGGACCGTATCCAGCTGACCGACGCAATTGCCGAACTGGCGAAAAAGCAGTCCGTTGATGCGATGCTGATGACAGGTGATAGCTATGACTGCGGTAAGAAAATGGGGTATATGCAGGCGTTTGTGAACTATGGGCTGCGCAACCTGAAGGAAGGGGCGAAGTTCAGAAGTCGGATTGAGAAGTTGCTGGCTGACAACTGATATTTTCTTACACGATCTGTATAAGCGGTAGTCATCATGAGGGTATGTGGATACATAACCAAAATGATGCCTGCCGTTTTTTGTTATTAATTCTAATAATAACATGGATTTATCTGATTCAAATCTCTCCAGATTTGTAACGATTTGTGCTTGTTTCTAATGTCGTTTAGGACGACAATTAACGCCAGTTTTTGCCTGTATCCAGACAAAATACCCATTATTCAACATTCGCTCAGTGCACTGGTAGCTGTTAAGCCAGGGGCGGTAGCGTGCAAAATTTCTGAAGCCTATAAAAATTACCCGGTCTCAGAATGCCAATATCTCGACAAATACAATAGACGGAACAGATCACGTGAAAATTCTTGTGACGGGTGGGGCCGGCTTTATCGGCTCAGCGGTTGTGCGGCATATTATTAAAAATACCCAGGACGAAGTCGTCAACGTGGATAAACTAACGTATGCCGGAAACCTCGAGTCGCTTACCGAAGTCAGCGATAGCGAGCGATATGCCTTTGAGCATGCGGATATCTGTGACAAGGCGGCTATGGATCGTATTTTTGCTGAGCACAAACCTGATGCGGTGATGCACCTGGCCGCGGAAAGCCATGTGGATCGCTCCATTACCGGCCCTGCTGCGTTTATTGAAACCAATATCGTGGGCACATATGTCCTTCTGGAAGCGGCTCGCGCGTACTGGTCAACTCTTGATGAAAACGCGAAGAAAGCATTCCGTTTCCATCACATCTCCACCGATGAAGTGTACGGTGACCTGCCTCATCCTGATGAACATCCGGCTTCAATCGAATTGCCGCTGTTTACAGAAACGACGGCGTATGCGCCAAGTAGCCCGTACTCTGCTTCAAAGGCCTCCAGCGATCATCTGGTTCGTGCCTGGCTGCGTACATATGGGTTCCCGACCATCGTCACTAACTGCTCCAATAACTACGGACCATATCATTTCCCTGAGAAACTGATCCCATTAGTGATCCTGAATGCGCTCGAAGGTAAAGCCTTGCCTATCTACGGCAAAGGCGATCAGATCCGTGACTGGCTGTATGTGGAAGATCACGCGCGCGCATTGTATACCGTGGTCACTCAGGGTAAGCCAGGTGAGACCTACAACATTGGCGGTCATAACGAGAAGAAAAACCTTGAGGTGGTTCATACCATTTGCGATCTGCTGGATGAAATTGTCCCTAAAGTGGGCTCTTATCGCGATCAGATAACGTATGTTGCCGATCGTCCAGGCCACGATCGCCGCTATGCCATTGACGCACATAAGATTGCGTCTGAGCTGGGTTGGAAGCCAGCTGAAACATTTGAAAGTGGCATTCGTAAGACCGTGGAATGGTATCTGAACAATAAAAAATGGTGCATTCGAGTGCAGGATGGAAGTTATCAACGTGAGCGTCTGGGGTTAGTATAAATGAAAGGTATTATTTTAGCGGGTGGATCCGGAACCAGACTCTATCCTATTACGATGGGTGTTTCGAAGCAGTTATTACCTATTTATGATAAGCCGATGATCTATTACCCATTATCGGTTTTAATGCTTGCAGGTATTAGAGATATTTTAATAATTACCACCCCGGAAGACCAGGAAGGATTTATCCGTCTTCTAGGCGATGGTTCAAATCTCGGTTTAAAGCTGCAGTATGCTATACAACCTTCTCCTGATGGACTTGCTCAGGCGTTTATTATTGGTGAAAAGTTCATCGGCAACGATTCTGTTTGTCTGGTTTTGGGAGACAATATTTTTTATGGACAAGGATTCTCGCCTAAATTAAAAGAGGCTGCAGTTCGGGCAAAAACAAAAGCAACTGTTTTCGGTTATCAGGTTAAAGACCCTGAGCGATTTGGTGTAGTAGAATTTGATGAAAACCGCAACGTGCTCTCTATAGAGGAAAAACCGGTTAAACCGAAAAGTAATTATGCAGTGACAGGTTTGTATTTTTATACAAACGAAGTCGTTGAATTTGCAAAAAAAGTTAAGCCCTCTGAACGAGGTGAACTTGAAATAACATCAATAAACCAAATGTACCTCGAGAAGGGCGATCTGGTTGTTGAGATGCTAGGTCGTGGTTTTGCCTGGCTGGATACAGGCACTCATGAAAGCCTTTTACAGGCAGCACAGTTTGTTGAAACGATCGAAGTCCGACAGGGCTTTAAAGTCGCTTGTCTGGAAGAGATTGCGTATAACAACGGGTGGTTGGCAAAGGAAGATGTGCTGAAGCAGGCTGCCTTAATGTCAAAAAATGGTTATGGCCAATATCTTTCACAACTTGTTAAGTAATGCATAGTGTCTGAACTTAAAAGTAAGACCGTTAATGGTCTAAAATGGAGCGCTCTTGAGAGAATACTCTCACAGGGTGTTCAGCTCATTTTGATGCTGATTTTAGCGCGTATATTAGGTCCCAAAGCTTTCGGTCTCATCGGGATGTTAGCTATCTTTATTGCGATAGGCCAGGTCTTTATTGATAGCGGATTTAGCTCAGCACTGATAAGAAAGACCGACCGTAGTGATGTAGATTATTCAACGGCATTTTATTTTAATATTATTGTAGCCTTTTGCTTCTATATTTTACTTTATATAAGCTCAGGTTACATTGCTGATTTCTATCAACAGCCAGAATTAGCCTTATTGACAAAAGTAATAGGTTTAACGCTGATGGCGAACAGCTTTTCAGTGGTACCTAGAACAATTTTGACGGTCTCGATGAATTTTAAAGCGCAAGCAAAAGCCTCGATCTGCTCGGTTGTTCTGGGAGGAGGCGTTGCATTGATTATGGCGTTGAATGGTTTTGGCGTTTGGGCTCTGGTAGCACAAACGCTAACCGCAGCCGTGTTCAGCGCTGTTTTTCTTAATCTCATCACTCGCTGGGTTCCAGTCTTTTGCTTTTCAAAAAAATCGTTTGATTATCTGTTTGGTTTTGGTGGGAAATTATTAATTTCTGGCCTGTTAGATACGGCTTATAATAATCTTTATCAAATTATTATTGGTAAAAGATTTAACGCAGAAAATGTTGGGCAGTTCACTCAGGCTAACCAAATATCCAGCATACCTGCTATGACGATGACCAACATTATTCAACGTGTTACCTATCCTATGTTTAGTCATATGCAAAGTGATCAGCATAAGATGGATGAGTATTATTTGCTGACCATGAAGGTGGCAGCATTATTTATTTTCCCACTAATGGCCGGGGTTGCCATTCTTGCACAACCGTTATTGCAATTAGTATTAGGTGTGCAATGGAAGGAGGCTGCTGAACTTGTTGCCGTTCTTGCTTTAGCGTATATGCTTTATCCCATACATGCCATTAATCTGAATGTGCTTCAAGTCAAAGGTCGTAGCGATCTTTTTCTGAAGTTAGAAATTATAAAAAAAATCATAGGTATTTGTATAATAGCAGTAACGATGAATTACAGTATTTATCTTATGTGTTTCGGGTTGTTAATTCATTCTTATTTGGCTCTTTTGTTAAATACTTATTATACAGGGAAATTAACCGGGTTAACGATATGGCGCCAATTCAAAGAAATTTCGCCTATCTGGTTGATTACCATGACCTCATGTTTAATTGCTAAAATGACTGCTGTCTATCTTACAGCGCATGATATTTGGCAGATCGTAACAATGTTAACTTTAGCGCCTGGTATATATGTAATCTTGATTTACCTCACGCAAAGAAAATTATTTAAGATTGTGTTGTCTATCAAAGAATAGAGAAAACTAAATGAAAAATATACCAGTGACTCAACCATTTCTTCCTGAGCTCAGCGAGTTTATTCCTTACCTGGAACAAATTTGGGATAATAAATGGCTGACTAATAATGGTCCTTTCCATCAGCAACTCGAAAAAGAACTGTGTGAGTATTTGGGTGTTGAGTACATATCTCTTTTTAATAATGCTACCATAGCACTCATTACTGCTCTTCAGGCACTTCGTATTTCTGGTGAAGTGATCACTACGCCATACTCCTTCATTGCGACCAGTCATTCAATTTTATGGAATGGGTTAAAGCCGGTATTTGTCGATATTGATCCTAAGACATTCAATATCGATCCAAAGAAAATCGAAGCTGCTATTACGCCAAATACAACAGCTATCATGCCTGTGCACTGTTATTCCAGCCCTTGTGATGTTGAAGCTATTCAGGAAATTGCGGACAATTACGGCCTGCGCGTAATCTACGATGCGGCTCATGCTTTTGGGGTCAATTACAAAGGCCAAAGCATTTTACGATTTGGCGATATGTCAATCCTCAGTTTCCATGCCACTAAAGTATTCAATACATTTGAAGGCGGAGCAATTATTTGTCAGGATGCAAAGACTAAACAGCGTATTGACAGATTAAAGAATTTTGGTATTGCTGATGAACTCACCGTAACGGCGCCTGGAATCAACGGTAAAATGAGTGAAATCAACGCCGCCTTTGGCCTGGTTCAGCTCAAGCATATCAACAGCGCAATTGAGCAGCGTAAAAAAATTGACCTGGCCTATCGTGAAGCGCTTACGAGTATCAAAGGGATTACAGTTCCTGCACCATCAGAACATTCAAACAGTAACTATTCTTATTTCCCTGTATTGATTGAACCTGAATTCCGTGTTTCAAGGGATGAGCTTTACCTGGAGCTAAAACGAAATGACATTCTTTCTCGTCGCTATTTCTATCCATTGATCAGTAATATGCCAATGTACAGAGGAATTGAATCAGCTGCCGTTGAGAATCTTCCTTTATCAAATGCTATCTCAGATAAGGTACTATGTTTACCAATTTTCAACGAATTAAGTAAAGAAGATTTCTCGCGTATTATAAATGTTATTCGAGGGTAGAAATGGCTATCTTAACCCGTGAAGAAATTGAACAGATGGGATTTGCCTCTATTGGAGATAATGTTTTTATCTCTACGAAAGCATCATTCTATGGTACATCAAGAATCCATATTGGTAATAATGTTCGAATAGATGATTTCTGCGTCATTTCGGCAGGTGAGGGGGGCGTGCATATCGGGAATTATATTCATATCGCAGTGTATTCTTCTCTGATTGGCTCAGGCCGAATCACATTGATGGATTATTCAAATATTTCTTCGCGGGTTTCGATTTATTCAAGTAATGATGACTACTCAGGTAATTATATGAGTAACCCGATGGTGCCTAATGAATTTACCAATGTGATGCATGCGCCTGTAGTTATTGGCAGGCATGTGATAATTGGATCGGGTAGTGTAATATTACCTGGTGTAGTTTTAGGTGATGGCGCTGCTATTGGCGCCCTTTCGTTGGTTAAAGATAATTGCGATAATTTTTATATTTACGCAGGCAATCCTTTAAAAAAGATAAAACCACGAACACAAAACTTACTTAATAAAGAAAAAATATTAGTATCCCTTGCTGAAAAATCAAACGAGAAGAACGAATGACAGGAATAGACAAGACTGGCGATATAGTAATCTCAGTATGTTGTATTACCTACAACCAAGAATCATACATAGATAATTGTATCGAAAATATTCTGTCTCAAGAAGCATCATTCAAATTTGAAATTATTATTGGAGATGATTGTAGCTCTGATACGACACGTCAAAAACTTGAAGCTTGGAAGTTAAAATATCCAGAAAAAATTAAATTAATATTTAATGAAAAAAATTTAGGTCCCAATGGAAATATCCTTTCTGTATTTCATCAAGCAAGAGGTAAATATATTGCTTTTTGTGAGGGGGATGATTATTGGATCGATACGAAGAAACTGCAAAAACAATATGACACCTTAAAATTAAACCCGGATATCGATTTTTGTTTTCATGCTGCCTTCATGGAGAAAAATGGTCAAAGAAAATTGTCTTTCAATTATGGGGATTCGATAAAGATATTATATATAAAAGACGTGTTAAATGTAGTTGGGCAATTTGCACCCACTGCATCATATATGTTTAAAAGAAGTATATGCGAAAAGCTACCTACTTGGTTCTCTGAATGTTGTATAGGAGATCTTTTCCTCGAATTATATTCCATGAGTAATGGTGGGATTTATCTGCCTCAGTCAATGTCGGTGTATAGAGTAAATGCAGTTGGGTCTTGGTCTGAGACAATTCATAATGATATTCATAAATTTACGTCTCGGCATTTAAATATTGCAAAATATTTACAGTTAGCTAAATTACAGTTCGTTAAATATGATGTTGAGTTCAATAAGAAAATTGCAAATGTTTATTTGAATATGTGCACGAGATTTATTTTTGAACAGGATTATCAATCCTTTATTTATTATTTGAATGAAGCAAATAGAATAAATTCAATATTTTCTGCAAAACAGAAGTTATATAATAAATTAAAATGTTTTCCGCGGGTTATATATTTCATTCATTATCTTAATTCATTTATTCGGAAATAAGAGTCTTCAATATGTATTGGATTTACTCTTTAGTTTTACTGTTGATGACATCGCTTTTTGACCGTGGCCGTTATTCATCAGTTATATATAAATTATCACTCTTCGTCTTTTTTATTGCTGTAACAGGCAATTATTATAATGGCATAGACTGGATCAATTACCAATACCACTATTCATCAATAGTTCATAATGGAACTTCGATAGGATATTTTACTTACGAGCCAGGATTCATGCTCGTGATGTATTTTTTCGGAACCATTCTTGGCTTTGAAAATTTTCACGCAGTAGTTTTCTTTTCTTGCGCAATTTCCGTACTTTCAATATCTAAATTTATAAAAAAAGTTCCTTATAAATTCAACCGCAGCTTGTTTATATTTATAACTTTAGCCTTCATTTATCCACTTTTTAATGATGCTATTAGGCAACTGTTAGCTTTTAGTATATTACTTCCTTTTTTGCCAAATCTCGATAGAATCTCGACAAAGAAAATATTTTTAATTTGCATTAGCGCATCAATGTTTCATGCGTCAGCAATTTTAATGATCCCTGTCTTGATCTTATTGAAAATGCACCTATCTAAGCAAAATATGCTAATGTTGCTGGTCTTTGCTTCTATTTTTATAGTTATTCTGCTTAGTCTTAATATTATTGTTTCATCTTTAGGCAGTATTCTTCCTCAATTGCTTTATGCAAAATTGATAAGTTACCTTTCTAAAATATCTGATTTTAAATTAGGTTTCTTTGCGGTAATAGATTGTCTTGGACTGTTGCTAATATACCTTACCTCGCGTAATACTACTGAGGAGCGTAGCAGAAATCTCTATGCAATGGGGGGGTATATATTTTTCCTTTTTCATTTAGCCTTCTATACAGCTCCGTTTCTTCAGCGTTTATTGTATTATATTTTCCCTCTCTTGGTTATACATGCGCAACTTATTTTCTTCCGTGGCAATGTCAGTTCATTAACCAGGTTACTATTACCATTAACTTTTATTATGGCGATTTCCGTTTTTGCGCGTAACATAACAAATCCTTACTACACATATGATTTCTCCCAGCCAAAATTTTTCTATACCAACATTTTGAGCAATAATCCATATGATATTGATTTATTAAAGTCTCAGAAATGCATGATTATAGATGAATTTGATCCGGAATTTTGCCCAAGATAGAATATTATGAATGTATTAATTTTAACTGATGAGTATTATCCATATCATATTGGTGGTGCTGGCGTAGTCGCATCTCAGACAACTCAGGCATTGGGTGCGCGAAATATAAAATGTAAAGTGAATTGTTCTAACCCTAAAAATAGGCAACTCCAAAAAATATTCAATGTGATCTGGCCTGTTTGGGGTTTGTACGTCTATTTGTTTTCATTATTTCAAAAGAATGACATAATTATTGTGAATGATTTGCGATCTGCCTACATCTTGGGTTTGATTGGAAATAAAAAGATCCTCAGCAAATGTGTATATATTATACATGGAACAGAAGTTGATATAGTTTTCCGTTCAAGAAGTAAGAAAAACTCCCTGATTTTGCTACCTTTATTTTATAGTTTTTTTTTAAAACACTGTAAAAAGGTAATCTATGTTAGTCAATATGTTGCCTCTCGTACTTCTGACGAATTGCAGAATAGAAAAATCAAGCCTAAACGCGAGATTGTAAGTTATGCAGGTTTGAATGCTGATATGCAATATTTAGCCAAAAATATTATTGATATTTGTGAAAAAGAAATATTTCCCATCCGTTTAGTTTCATTTTCTCGCTTAGAAAAGCGAAAGGGTTACCTCGATATGGTTGCTATTTTTGAGAAGCTTATAAATTGCGGATACGATCTCACATGGGATATATACGGTAAGGGTAGCTTAGAAAATGAAATTGCTAATATTATTAATGATAAAAAGCTGAGCAATCGGGTTCGTATGATGGGTAAACTCGATCGTAATATGCTATCAAATAAGATTGAACCAAATTCTTATGATGCCTACTGGCTGCTGCCGAACAAACCTGAAGCTTTTGGGCTCACATTTATAGAATCAGCCGCAGCTGGGGTTCCAACATTTGGTCCGGATAAATATGGCATTACCGAGGCCATTTGTGAACATCAGAGTGGTTTTTTTTATAATAGCAATGAGAAATTCATTTGTGATTTGGTTAATGTAAAGAAGAATAAAAGAAAATTTATGGTGTCTTGTAAAAGATGGGCATCAAAATTCAATGTGGATAGTTTTATTAATGACATATTAAATTGAGGTAAAGGAATGAAAATAGTTTATGTCATTACTGGCTTAAATATGGGAGGAGCAGAAAAACAAGTTTGCTTGCTTGCAGATAAAATGGCCGAGAGAGGAAATGAAGTCACACTAATATCATTAGGTAAAGATGCTAGAACGTTACCTGAAAATAGTAGTGTTATTGTTTATGAAATGTCACTTTCTAAGAATCCATTTTCTTTCATTAAAACTTATTTTAAAGTAAGAAAACTTGTAAAAACTGCAGATCCTGATGTTTTACATAGTCATCTTTTTCATGCAAATTTACTTTGCCGATTACTGCGTTGTACTACAACACTCAAATGCCTGATATCCTCATCTCATAGTAGATATGAAGGAGGATGGTTAAGAATGTTTTTATATAAAATCACATCTCCGTTATGTGATTTAATTACTAATGTCAGTGTTGATGCAGTAAAAGAAAACATTCGAAAAAAAATCGCAAAGCCGGAACAGATAATCTCTGTTTCGAATGGCATTGATACATCTAAGTTTAAGTTCATACCAACAGCAAGAAAATCCATAATTGATGAACTTTCCTTGTCTGATGAGCATATATTATTACTTGCTGTAGGTCGATTTACCGAAGCCAAAGATTATCCAAATTTGCTTGAGGCTTTTCGTATTTTGATTCATGAAAAAAATCAAAGTCAGTTGAGATTGTTGATAGCAGGCGAAGGGGCTTTGTTCCCACAGATGTCAGAATTAAGAAAAAAACTAAACCTCGAATCGCATCTTTTTTTCTTAGGTGTTCGTCACGATATACCAGATTTAATGAGTGCGGCTGATATATATATAATGTCATCGTCATGGGAAGGTTTGCCATTAGTCATCGGAGAAGCTATGGCTTGCAATTCGCTTATAATTACTACCAATTGTGGCGGAGTTTCTGAAATACTTGGTGATTGCGGTACAATTGTCCCAGTACATTCATCTAATCTTCTTGCTGATGGTGTGATCAAAATACTTGGATTGAATGATGATGAACGTAACGATTTAAAATCGAGAGCAAGGGCCCGTATAGAGGGTGAATTCTCTATTAATGCTGTAGTTGATAATTGGTTACAGATTTACAAGAAAAAATATGAAAAATAAAATAATTGCTATCACGGCAAACACTTGCTGGTATATATATAATTTTCGTAAGAATACTATCGTCTCTCTAATTGAACATGGCTATAGTGTTATTGCCTGTGCACCCAGGGATGATTACACTTCCTCATTAGAACAGTTGGGATGTGTTTATGAAGAAGTAAAAATTGATAAAAGTGGTATTAATCCTTTACACGATATCTGCACTACAATTAATTTTTATCAGGTCTTTAAGAGAAATAATGTCGATATCGTTTTGAATTTCACACCAAAAAACAACATCTACAGTACGATCGCGGCTAACATTCTCAATGCGAAAGTTATAAATAACATTGCTGGATTAGGTGCCGCATTTAGTAATACTGGTTGGCTGAATTTTATAGTTAAAAGGTTATACAAATTTAGTCAAAAAAAGGCAGACTTCATTTTTTTTCAAAATGAAGATGATTATAATATTTTTAAAAGGTTAGGTATTAATAGTATTAATACAGATATCTTGCCTGGCTCTGGGGTTGATCTTAAACGCTTTAAGATTACACACTCCTGTATGGATGGTGTTACGCGGTTTGCTTTAGTCGCCAGGATGCTAGCTGATAAGGGAATAATACAATATGTTGGAGCTGCAAAGAAGCTTAAATCAAAATATAATAATGTTGAGTTTTTACTTGTAGGTTTTATTGATAATACAAATCCAAGGTCAATTACTACTACACAAATGAATGAATGGGTAAGCGAAGGGCATGTAAAGTATCTCGGTGTATCAGATAGCATTGAAAAAATCCTTAGTGATGTTGATTGTGTCGTTTTACCCTCATATTATCGTGAAGGGGTCCCAAAATCTCTACTTGAAGCTGCAGCAATGGGCAAACCTCTTATTACTACTGACAATGTCGGTTGTAAGGAAACTTTACAAGATGGGATTACCGGATTTTTATGCAAACCGCGTTCAGTGGAAAGTTTGTCTGACAAAATGGAAATTGTTATCAATATGCCTGAACAACAAAGAAGTGAGATGGGCAAAGCTGGTCGTAATTTTATTGAGGCTAAGTTTGACGAACAAATAGTCATCAATAAGTATTTGAACGCTATTGATACTATTATTGGTAAATGATCCAATATTGTTATAGGTAAACCGGATGAGTATTTTAGTTACTGGTGGTGCGGGTTATATTGGTTCACATACTCTAATTGACTTATTATCAAACAATTATGATTTGGTTGTTGTCGATAATTTGTGCAACTCATCTTTTGAATCCATAAAAAGAGTTGAAATCTTATCTGGAACAAAAATTAAATTTTATAATATAGATCTTCGAAATAAAGGTCAGCTAAAATCATTATTTGAGGAATTTAATTTCGAGTGTGTTATTCATTTTGCTGGCCTAAAATCTGTTGGTGAATCAGTAGCTGAACCTTTGAATTATTATGATAATAACATAACTGGATCTTTAAATTTATTATCGGTAATGAAAGACTATGGAGTTAAAAAAATTATTTTTAGCTCATCAGCCACTGTTTATGGTTTCCCGGAGCAAGTTCCTCTCGTTGAAGCTTGTCGCACTGGTGGTACTACAAACCCTTACGGTACTTCCAAACTGTTCATGGAGCAGATTTTAAAAGATGTGGCTTCATCGGATGGAGACTGGAATATTATTTCTTTACGTTATTTCAATCCTGTAGGTGCACATCCATCTGGTTTGATTGGTGAAGACCCCTCTGGCATTCCTAACAATCTTGTTCCATATATTACTAAAGTTGCTATTGGCAAACTTGAGAAATTATCGGTCTATGGGAATGACTACCCTACCAAAGATGGTACCGGGGTAAGAGATTTTATTCATGTGCAGGATTTGGCATCAGGACATACTGCAGCACTTAAAAAAATTGACTCTTTAGTCGGTTACCATGTTTTCAATTTGGGCACAGGTAAACCTCATTCTGTTCTGGAATTAATTGCCTCCTTTAAAAAGGTCACTCTTAAAGATATACCATTTGTATTTGTCACAAGGAGACCCGGTGATGTTGGTGAATGCTGGTCCTCTCCTGAGTTAGCAAATGAAGTTCTTGAATGGAAAGCAAAATACTCACTTGAAGATATGCTTCGAGACTCTTGGAACTGGCAAATTAAAAATCCAGATGGTTATAAATAAACCTAATTGATTTGGCTTCTTAATAAGCTACGTTCGTTAATTTTTTGCAACTTATAACGCACATATTAAACTATCCACACGACATAAAGTTGAGTTAACATTGTTGATACATTCAAGCCGCGCATAAGTCGCGGTGACCACACCTGACAGGAGTATGTAATGTCCAAGCAACAGATCGGCGTTGTCGGTATGGCAGTGATGGGGCGCAACCTGGCGCTCAACATCGAAAGCCGTGGTTATACCGTCTCCGTTTTCAACCGCTCCCGTGATAAGACTGAAGAAGTCATCGCTGAAAATCCAGGCAAGAAACTGGTTCCTTTCTATACGGTTAAAGAGTTCGTTGAGTCTCTGGAAACGCCTCGTCGTATCCTGTTAATGGTGAAAGCGGGCGCGGGTACCGATGCTGCTATCGATTCCCTGAAACCGTATCTGGATAAAGGTGACATCATCATTGATGGCGGTAATACCTTCTTCCACGACACCATTCGTCGTAACCGTGAACTTTCTGCGGAAGGCTTTAACTTCATCGGTACCGGCGTTTCCGGTGGTGAAGAAGGTGCACTGAAAGGTCCATCTATCATGCCTGGCGGCCAGAAAGAAGCGTACGAACTGGTCGCTCCTATCCTGACCAAAATTGCAGCCGTTGCAGAAGACGGTGAGCCGTGCGTGACCTATATCGGTCCTGACGGTGCTGGTCACTATGTGAAAATGGTTCACAACGGCATCGAATACGGTGATATGCAACTGATTGCCGAAGCTTACTCCCTGCTGAAAGGCGGCCTTAACCTCACTAACGAAGAACTCGCCGAGACTTTCACTGAGTGGAACAAAGGCGAGCTGAACAGCTACCTGATCGACATCACCAAAGATATCTTCACCAAGAAAGATGAAGAAGGTAAATACCTGGTGGATGTGATTCTGGATGAAGCAGCAAACAAGGGTACCGGTAAATGGACCAGCCAGAGCTCTCTGGATCTGGGCGAGCCGCTGTCTCTGATTACTGAATCCGTATTCGCTCGCTACATCTCTTCTCTGAAAGAGCAGCGCGTTGCGGCATCCAAAGTGCTGTCTGGTCCGCAGGCCAAACCAGCAGGCGACAAAGCTGAATTCGTTGAGAAAGTTCGTCGTGCGCTGTATCTGGGTAAAATCGTCTCTTATGCACAGGGCTTCTCTCAACTGCGTGCTGCTTCAGACGAAAATAACTGGGATCTAAACTACGGTGAAATCGCGAAGATTTTCCGTGCGGGTTGCATCATTCGTGCGCAGTTCCTGCAGAAAATCACTGATGCCTATGCGGAGAACGCAGGTATCGCGAACCTGCTGCTGGCGCCATACTTCAAGAAAATTGCAGACGAATACCAGCAGGCGCTGCGTGACGTGGTTGCCTACGCTGTGCAGAACGGTATTCCGGTTCCAACCTTCTCCGCTGCAGTGGCCTATTACGACAGCTACCGTGCTGCCGTTCTGCCTGCCAACCTGATTCAGGCTCAGCGTGACTACTTTGGTGCGCATACCTACAAACGCACTGATAAAGAAGGTGTGTTCCACACCGAATGGCTGGATTAATCTGATTTAATGTCGTTAGAAAGCAGGGCCCGGTGAAATTCACCGGGCTTTTTTTATCGCGCTTTTGCCCATGTGGGCTCGCTTTGCCGGACAAGAGCTTTTTAATCCCTTCTAAACCACTGCATTTTCTCAATTCTCTAGACGGGCGTTTGCCTTGACAGCCGCTCAACAGAAGAGGTAAAAACCTCAACAGTTGTTTATTGCGGTGGTGTACTGACGCCTCCTGAAACTCAAACTTGAAGAAGTTGAACGAATGAAAATAACCATCTCCGGAACAGGCTATGTCGGTCTCTCAAACGGCATACTGATTGCTCAAAACCACGAAGTGGTTGCGCTGGATATCGTGCAGGCCAAAGTGGACATGCTTAACCAGAAGAAGTCCCCGATTGTCGATAAAGAAATCCAGGAGTATCTGACGAATAAGCCGCTGAATTTCCGAGCAACCACCGATAAAGAAGACGCCTATCGCGATGCCGATTACGTTATCATCGCGACGCCAACGGACTACGATCCAAAAACTAACTACTTCAACACCTCTACGGTGGAAGCGGTGATCAAAGACGTTATCGCGATTAATCCAAAAGCGGTGATGGTTATTAAATCGACTATTCCGGTAGGTTTCACTAAATCTATTAAAGAGAAGTTCGGAATTGATAATATCTTCTTCTCGCCAGAATTCCTGCGTGAGGGAAGGGCGCTGTACGATAACCTGCATCCTTCTCGTATCGTTATTGGTGAGCGCTCAGAACGCGCCGAGCGTTTCGCAGCACTGCTTCAGGAAGGTGCTGTCAAAAAGGATATTGCGGTACTGTTTACCGACTCTACGGAAGCGGAGGCGATCAAGCTCTTCGCTAACACCTATCTTGCCATGCGTGTGGCGTACTTTAACGAGCTGGACAGCTATGCAGAAAGCCTTGGTCTGAACAGTCGTCAGATCATTGAAGGCGTCTGCCTGGATCCGCGTATCGGTAATCATTATAACAACCCGTCATTCGGTTACGGCGGTTACTGCCTGCCAAAAGATACCAAACAGCTGCTGGCCAACTATCAGGCGGTACCGAATAACCTGATTTCAGCCATTGTTGACGCCAACCGCACGCGTAAAGATTTCATCTCTGACTCTATCCTTGCGCGTCAGCCTAAAGTTGTGGGCGTGTATCGTCTGATCATGAAGAGCGGTTCAGATAACTTCCGTGCCTCTTCCATTCAGGGCATCATGAAGCGCATTAAGGCGAAAGGGGTGCAGGTTATTATTTATGAACCAGCGATGCAGGAAGATGAGTTTTTCCACTCCCGAGTGATTCGCGATCTGGATGCGTTCAAGCAGGAAGCGGACGTGATCATCTCTAACCGCATGGCGGAAGAGCTGGCGGACGTAGCGGATAAAGTCTATACCCGCGATCTGTTCGGAAGTGATTGATTACTCTTAATGCACGTAAAAAACCCGGCCATGTTGCCGGGTTTTTTTATTTTCAGACCTTGTAGAAAGCGCGATACCAGTCGACAAAGTTTTTCACCCCGTCTTTGACCGAGGTCTGCGGTTTAAAGCCAATAACGTCATATAACGCTTTCGTATCCGCACTGGTCTCCAGCACGTCACCCGGTTGAATCGGCATCATATTTTTCTCTGCTTCTTTGCCGAGTGCTTCTTCCAGCGCCGTAATGTAATCCATTAGCTCGACCGGGGAGCTGTTACCAATGTTGTAAACGCGATAAGGCGCGGAGCTGGTCGCCGGGGAACCGGTCTCGACGGTCCAGTCCGCATCGGCCTGAGGAATGACATCCTGCAGACGAATAATGGCTTCGGCGATGTCGTCAATGTAAGTGAAGTCGCGCTTCATCTTGCCGTAGTTGTAAACGTCAATGCTTTTGCCTTCAATCATCGCTTTGGTGAATTTAAATAGCGCCATATCCGGACGGCCCCACGGGCCATACACGGTAAAGAAGCGTAGGCCAGTGGTCGGCAGGTTATACAGATGGGAGTAGGTATGCGACATCAGCTCATTGGCTTTTTTGGTCGCCGCGTACAGTGACACCGGGTGGTCTACGGAGTCGTCTGTAGAGAATGGCATCTTGCGGTTCAGACCGTAAACGGAGCTTGATGAGGCATACAGCAGGTGCTGTACCTTGTTATGACGACAACCTTCCAGCACGTTGAGGTGACCCACCAGGTTGGCGTCCGCATAGGCATGCGGGTTTTCAAGGGAGTAGCGTACACCTGCCTGTGCAGCCAGATGGATCACGCGATCAAACTTCTCGCTGGCAAACAGCGCTGCCATCTCTTCACGGTCGGCTAACTCCATCTTGTGGAAGGTGAATTTTGCGGATTTGAGCAGTTCCAGACGTGCCAGCTTGAGGTTCACATCATAGTAGTCATTGAGATTATCAATCCCGACGACCTGGTGTCCGGCGTCCAACAAGCGTTTGCTGACATGAGAACCGATAAACCCTGCCGCGCCCGTAACCAAAAATTTCATATTTTCCCTCATTACTTTTCTATCTTGTCGATGCCTGCGGCATCAGAATTGCTATATGATAGCGCGTTGACCGCGAGTTAGATAACCCATCTTTCCGATATAACTCATCGGATTCTGATAGAAAAATCGCTGGCAACAGATACACTATGTAAACATGTTTATTTTTGCCCTTTTTCATCTGTTAGGGATTGTATGACGCAGAACAACAATACTCCGGTTAATAGCAGTAATGGTCCGGAGCAAATTGATTTACTTGATATAGCGCTACAGCTGTGGCGTGGAAAGTGGGTAATTGGCGCTTTTGTCGCTTTTTTTATTGTCCTGGCGAGTATTTATATCACTGTCGCAAAAGAGAAATGGACCTCTTCCGCGATCATTGCTCAGCCGGATGCGGCGCAGATTGCCACTTACGCCAACGCACTGAATATCCTTTACGGCGGTGCTGCACCTTCGATGCTGGATATTCAAAACCGTGCCATTAACCGTTTTAACTCTTCTTTTTCTGCTTTAGCTCAGGCGCTCGAAAACCAGGAAATACCTGAGAAGCTGACCATCGATGCTACCGTTAAGGGGCAACCGTTGCCGTTGAGCGTCTCTTATCAGGGGGAATCTGCAGAAGCGGCGCAAAAACAGCTGGCGCAGTACATCCAGCAGGTAGATGAGCAAACGGCCAAGGAGCTGGCTCTTGACCTCAAGGACAATATCAAGCAGCAGATCACCACGCTAAATGACTCGCTGGAAAACCAAGAGAAGGTTGCTCAGGAGCAGAAAGAGCTGCGTATTAAGCAGATCACGGAAGCGCTAAAGAACGCTGATGCAGCGAAAATTACCACTCCGCAGATCCAGCAAACTCAGGACGTGACTCAGGAAACTATGTTCTTACTGGGAAGCGAAGCGCTGAAATCGATGATTGATAACGAAGCGTCTCGCCCGCTGGTCTTCTCAGGCGCTTACTATCAGACTAAGCAGAACTTACTGGATATCGAGAAGTTGAGCGTGAAGCCAGATACCATACACGTTTATCGCTACGTCATGAAGCCGGATCTCCCTATCTATCGTGACAGCCCGAAAAAAACCATCACCCTGATTCTTGCCGTACTTTTGGGCGGAATTATCGGTTCTTGTGTAGTACTGGGTCGCAACGCGCTGCGCAACTACAAGCCAAAAGCCTGATTCGCAGACAAAAAAGACCGGGTTTCCCCGGTCTTTTTTATTTATGTCTCTTCCGAAGATTCTCTATCACCGCCGTCAAATCCAGCTCCTGATCCTGCAGCAGCACCAGCAGGTGATACATCAAATCAGACGCTTCATTCGTCAGCTCCTCGCGGTCATGCACCGTCGCGGCCAGCGCGGTCTCAACGCCTTCTTCTCCCACCTTCTGGGCGATACGCTTGGTTCCGCTTGCATACAGCTTGGCGGTATAAGAACTCTCAGGATCCGCCGTTTTACGCTCTGCCAGCAACTGTTCCAGTTGGTACAGGAACAACCACTGGTGGCTCGCCTCACCAAAGCAACTGCTGGTGCCCTTGTGGCAGGTCGGGCCGATGGGGTTTGCCAGTACCAGCAGGGTGTCGTTATCGCAGTCTGGCGTAATGCTCACTACATTCAGGAAATGGCCCGAGGTTTCGCCTTTGGTCCACAGGCGTTGTTTGGTGCGCGAGAAAAAGGTCACCTTACCGCTGTCGAGCGTTTTTGCCAGTGCGTCCTGGTTCATATACCCCAGCATCAGCACTTCGCCTGAAACCGCATGCTGCACAACCACCGGCAGTAATCCGTCAGTTTTTTCCCAGTCCAGCTGCGCCTGTTGTTGCTTTGTTAACATACCCTGATCTCCACGCCCTGGTCGGCCAGGTACGTTTTTAACTCACCAATATTAATAATCTGTTTGTGGAACACGGACGCGGCCAGCGCGCCGTCAACGTTCGCGTCGCGGAAGGCTTCCAGGAAATGTTCCATGGTGCCCGCGCCGCCGGAGGCGATCAGCGGTACGTGGCAGACCGCACGGACTTTTTTAAGCTGTTCGAGATCGTAACCGTTACGCACGCCGTCCTGGTTCATCATGTTCAACACGATTTCGCCCGCGCCACGCTTCTGCACTTCCTGTACCCAGTCGAGCGTTTCCCACTGCGTCACGCGCGTCCGGCTCTCATCGCCGGTATACTGGTTGACGTGGTACTTGCCCGTTGCGGCGTCATACCAGGTGTCGATCCCAACGACAATACACTGTACGCCAAAACGATCGGCGAGTCGGGTAATGAGCTCCGGCTCGGCCAGGGCAGGGGAGTTGATGGAAATCTTGTCGGCACCAAACGAGAGAATTTTGGCCGCATCGTCAGCGGATTTGATCCCGCCCGCCACGCAGAAGGGGATATCAATCACTTCCGCCACGCGCGCTACCCAGCTTTTATCAACCACTCGGCCATCGCTGGAGGCGGTGATATCGTAAAATACCAGCTCGTCTGCGCCTTCTTCGGCATAGCGTTTTGCCAGCGGAACGATGTCGCCGATGATCTCGTGGTTGCGGAACTGCACGCCTTTCACAACCTGACCATCGCGTACGTCAAGACAAGGGATTATCCGTTTTGCCAGCATTGAATCGCCTCCGTCACAGTAAATTTTCCTTCCAACAGGGCCCGGCCCACAATCACACCCTGCACGCCCGTTTCGCGCAGCGCGGCAATATCTTGCAGATCGCCAATTCCACCCGAAGACTGGAAGGCCACCTGCGGATAACGGGCGCAGACTTCTTCATATAGAGAAACATTAGAGCCCGCCAGCGTACCGTCGCGGGAGATATCTGTGCACAGCACGTGCTTCAGGCCGACGGGCAGATACATCTCGACCAGCGCTTCCAGCGTCACGCCAGAGTTTTCCTGCCAGCCGCTAACGGCAACCTGCTTGTTACCCTGTTCATCAATGCGAACGTCCAGCGCCAGCACCAGCGCATTGGCGCCGAAGCGGCGGAACCAGTCCTTCACCGTATCAGGATCTTTCACTGCGGTAGAACCGACCACCACGCGCGCCACGCCCGCGTCCAGCAGGGCGGCAACATCGTCTTCCGTACGCACGCCGCCGCCAACCTGCACGGGGACATCCACCCCAGCAACCAGCTTTTTGAGCAGTGGGATCTGGCGTTTCGCCGGGTCCTTCGCGCCGGTCAAATCCACGAGATGCAGGACCTGAGCACCCTGCGCGGCATACTCCTGCAGGCGCGGCAGCGGGTCGTTCCCGTAGTCACGCTGCTGCCCGTAGTCACCCTGGTGGAGACGAACAACCGTGCCGTCAATTAAATCTAAAGCGGGAATAATCATCACATCTCCAGGAAGTTTTTCAGCAGCTGCGCGCCCGCGGCGCCAGAGCGCTCCGGGTGAAACTGCACGCCGAAGAAGTTGTCTTTCTGCACGGCCGCCGTAAACGCCTCGCCGTAATTGCACTGGGCGATCGTATTTGCGTTCACCGGCATGGCGTAGCTGTGCACGAAGTAGAAATACGCGCCGTCTTCAATGCCGCGAAACAGGCGGTCGCCAGCTTTGGCGTAAACGCGGTTCCAGCCCATGTGCGGCAGAGGCAGGCCGTGGTCGACCATTTTCGGCACGTCTTCGTCAATAATGCCCAGCAGGTCGACGCCGTTACTCTCTTCGCTCCGGCGGCCCAGGATCTGCATGCCCAGGCAAATGCCCAGCACCGGCTGGGTACAGGCTTTGATAAGCTCAACCAGCTCGCGCTCGTGTATCTGATCCATTGCCGCCTGCGCGGTGCCCACGCCCGGCAGGAATAGCTTGTCGGCGCGCAGCACCACGTCCGGGTCGCGGCTGACCACGGGCTCATAGCCGTGGCGCGAGATGGCCGACTTTACGGAGTTCAGGTTGGCGCATCCGGTATCCAGAATCACCACATTCATTACAGCACTCCTTTCGATGAAGGCAGGGCGTCACCTTCCACGCGAATCGCCTGGCGAAGGGTACGGCCGAAGGCCTTGAAGAGACTCTCCACGCGGTGGTGGTCGTTCTTGCCCTTGGTCTTCAGGTGTAGCGTAAGGCCCATGGTGTAGGACAGTGAACGGAAGAAGTGCTCCACCATTTCGGTACTCAGGTCGCCAACGCGCTGGTAGGTAAAATCGGCTTTATATTCCAGGTGCGGACGACCGGAGATGTCCATTGCGCAGCGCGCAAGGCACTCGTCCATCGGCAGGACAAAGCCAAAACGGTTAATGCCGCGCTTATCGCCGAGCGCCAGCTTCAGCGCTTCACCCAGCGCCAGACCGGTATCTTCCACGGTGTGGTGATCGTCAATATACAGGTCGCCTTTTACCGCGATCTCCATGCGGAAACCGCCGTGGGTGGCAATCTGGTCCAGCATATGGTCGAAGAAACCGACGCCGGTGTGGATCTTGCTGCCGCCTTCACGGTCCAGCCAGACCTTCACGTCTATCTGCGTCTCTTTGGTGTTGCGCTCTACGTGGGAATAGCGGTCACGTTTTGTTAGCTGCTCGCCAATCTTCGCCCAGTTAAGGCTGTTGCGGTCATAGCGTAGCCCCGCGATGCCCATGTTTTCCGCCAGCGTAATATCGGTGATGCGATCGCCGATGACATAGCTGTTGGTTTTATCCAGCGCATCTTCCGCCAGGTAGCGTTCTACCAGCTTCACCTTCGGCTTACGGCAGTCACACTCATCGGCCGGCATGTGCGGGCAAATCAGCACCTCGTCGAATACGACACCCTGAGAGGTCAGTACCTGCATCATCAGATTATGCGGGCCGTCAAAGTCCGCCTGCGGGAAGCTGTCGGTGCCCAGACCGTCCTGATTGGTGATCATCACCAGCTTAAAGCCGGCCTTTTGCAGCTTGAGCAACACCGGAATGACGTCTGGTTCAAACGCCAGCTTGTCGAAACGATCGACCTGAAAATCTGCTGGTGGCTCCGAAATAAGGGTGCCGTCACGATCGATGAAAAGGATCTTCTGGGTCATACTTTCTCCGCTTTCAGGGCGTCAATCACGCGCTGGCTCTCTGCACGGGTGCCTACGGTAATACGCAGGCAGCCGCTCAGGGAGGGTTGTTTATTCTGGTCTCGTAAGATAATGCCCTGATCCCACAAAGATTTAAATACGGCACTGGAAGCGGTGAAGCGCGCCAGGATGTAGTTCGTTTCTGAGTCAAACACCTGCTCCACGCAAGGAATCTCTTTCAGGGCGGTCACCAGATACTGACGCTCCTCAAGAATCTGCGCCACGCGCTCGCGCATCGCGTTGATCCCCTGTGGGGTTAGCGCCTGCGCTGCAATATCAGCAACCGGCGTGGAAAGCGGATACGGGGCGATCACTTTCAGCAGCAGGTCGATGACCTCTTTATTCGCCAGGGTGAATCCGCAGCGCAGACCCGCGAGGGCGAAAGCCTTCGACAGCGTGCGCAGCACCACAAGATGCGGATACTCTTCCAGCCAGCCTGCCAGCGTCGCCTGCGGGCAGAACTCGATATAGGCTTCGTCGGCTACCACCAGGGCTTTGCCGCGCGTCATCTCAAGCAGGGTGCGGATATCCTGCGGGTTGATAATCTGCCCGGTCGGATTGTTCGGGCTGCAAACAAACACCACTTTTACGCCTTCGAGATTGTCGGCAATGCCCTGAAGATCCAGCTGCCAGTTGTCCAGCGCCTGCACGTTGCGGCACGCCACGCCGAAGGTCTCCGCGCTGACGCTGTACATGCCGTAGGTCGGCTGGCAGTACATCACCGCGTCTTTGCCCGGCTCGCAGAAGGCGCGGATCAGCAGCTCAATGCCTTCGTCCGCGCCGCGGCTGACCAGCACCTGCTCAGGCTTCACCCCCGCGTACTGCGCGTAGTTTTCAATAACCGCTTTCGGCTGACACTCCGGATAGCGGTTCAGCGTTTGTTGCGACAGCTCAAACTGCACCGCCGTCGGGAATTCATTGGCGTTCAGCCAGACGTCACCGTTACCGCCCAGACGACGTGCAGACTGGTAAGGCGTCAGGCGACGGACATTTTCGCGGGCTAACTCTTCAATGCTCATGCTTGCTCCTTCAGGGCTGCAACGCGCAGCGTAACGGCATTTTTGTGGGCTGTCAGGCGCTCGGCGCCAGCCAGCGTCTCAATGGTGGACGCCAGCGAGGCAAACCCTTCACGGGAGAGTTCCTGCACGGTCATGCGTTTCTGGAAATCCGCCAGCCCCAGGCTGGAACAGGTAGAGGTGTAGCCATACGTCGGCAGAACGTGGTTGGTGCCGGAGGCGTAATCGCCCGCGGATTCCGGTGACCAGTCGCCGAGGAACACCGAGCCCGCGCTGGTGATGCTGTCGACAAGATCGCGCGCGTTGCGGGTCTGAATAATCAGGTGCTCCGGGCCGTACTGGTTGGAAATGGCGATGCACTGCGCCAGATCGCGCGCCACAATCAGGCGGCTGGCCGACAACGCCTGACGTGCCGTTTCGGCGCGGGGCAGGTCGGCAAGCTGGCGCTCGACGGCTTCGCCGACGCGCGTGGCCATATCGGCATCCGGGGTTAGCAGTATCACCTGCGAGTCCGGGCCGTGTTCAGCCTGCGAAAGCAGGTCGGACGCCACGAAATCCGGCGTTGCGCCGCTGTCGGCAATGACCAGTACTTCAGACGGACCGGCAGGCATGTCAATTGCCGCGCCGTCCAGACGCTGGCTGACCTGGCGCTTGGCTTCGGTCACAAAGGCGTTGCCCGGGCCAAAAATTTTGTCGACCTTTGGAATGGATTCGGTGCCAAACGCCAGGGCAGAAATTGCCTGCGCGCCGCCCACTTTATAGACCGCCTGCACGCCGCACAGCTTCGCCGCATACAGAATCTCGTCGGCAATCGGGGGCGGTGAGCAAAGCACCACTTTCTGGCAGCCGGCGATGCGCGCCGGGGTGGCCAGCATCAATACGGTGGAGAAAAGCGGGGCAGAGCCGCCGGGAATATAGAGGCCGACGGACGCAACCGGACGGGTCACCTGCTGACAGCGCACGCCGGGCAGGGTCTCGACATCCACGGTCTGCAGCTTTTGTGCGGTGTGGAAGGTATCAATGTTTTTCACCGCGACGGCCATCGCCTGCTTGATGTCGTCACCCAGACGATTGCTGGCATCGATGATTTCCTGCTCGGTTACCCTCAATGCGCCGACGTTCGTCTTATCAAACTTTGCGCTGTACTCACGCAGCGCGTCATCGCCGCGGGCTTTGACGTTATCAAGGATCTCTGCCACTGTGCGTGAAATGCTTTCGGAGGCGGAAATCGCCGGGCGCATCAGCAGCTCGCGCTGTTGCGCTTCGCTACGCGTATTCCAGTCGATGATTGTGTTAAAACCCATGGCCGTTACTCCATCATCTTTTCAATTGGCAGCACCAGGATAGAGCTTGCCCCCAGCGCCTTCAGTTTTTCCATGGTTTCCCAGAACAGGGTTTCGCTGCTGACCATGTGCATCGCCACGCGCTGCTGATCGCCCGCCAGCGGCAGGATGGTTGGGCGCTCAGCGCCCGGCAGCAGGGCAATCACTTCATCCAGACGCTCGGTTGGGGCGTGCATCATGATGTATTTGGATTCACGCGCCTGAATCACGCCCTGAATACGGGTCAGGAGTTTGTCGATCAGCTGCTGCTTCGCGTCAGCCATCTCGCCATCGCGCTGGATCAGGCACGCTTTGGATCGGTAGATCACTTCAACTTCGCGCAGGCCGTTCGCTTCCAGCGTGGCGCCGGTGGAGACCAGGTCACAGATGGCGTCCGCGAGACCCGCACGCGGGGCCACTTCAACAGAGCCGTTCAGCAGACAGGATTTAAACTGCACGCCTTTCTGGTCCAGGTAACGCTTTAACAGATGAGGGTAGGAGGTGGCGATACGTTTTCCGTTCAGCGCGGCTGGGCCGTCCCACGCTTCATCGACTGGCGTCGCCAGCGACAGGCGGCAGCCGCCGAAGTCCAGGCGGCGCAGGGTGAAGTAACGCGGGTCTTCACCCTGAGCGCGGCGGGTCAGCAGCTCTTCTTCCAGCACGTTTTCACCGATGATGCCGAGGTCAACGACGCCATCCATGACCAGGCCTGGAATATCGTCATCACGCACGCGCAGAATGTCGATGGGCATGTTTTCAGCCAGAGCAATCAGACGCTGGGTGTGCAGGTTAATTTTAATCCCGCAGCGGGCCAGCAGTTCGCGTGAATCGTCACTCAAACGGCCTGATTTTTGAATAGCTATGCGTAAACGTGAGTTATCTAACATTCTTTATTCCTCGTTAACCTGTTTTAACCTGTCTGAATTTGGTCCAAAAAAAAGCCCCCGGAAGAAGATCTTCCGGGGGCTTTTTCATGCGTTCATGCACCACTGGAAGATCCAAACGTCTTCCAGCACACATCGCCTGAAAGACTAGTCAGGATGATGGTGATGAT